>Ga0255771_1000651_pt1 | contig 39591 bp, 35 predicted proteins | sample 011ome_19_FD_179969 | JGI IMG/M metagenome (GOLD analysis project Ga0255771, IMG submission 179969) | Coastal salt marsh microbial communities from the Groves Creek Marsh, Skidaway Island, Georgia - 011510BT metaG (version 2) | ecosystem: Environmental > Aquatic > Marine > Intertidal zone > Salt...
ATTTTAATTGGATTCTATGTTCTTTAAACGGCATAGAATGTAATTAATTCGTTACATTTGTCAAGCGTGAAATTAATATCACTCCCGAGTGCCATGCCTTTATTACAGAGCAACCACAGCGCGTCCTAGATAAATTCTACGAAGTCATTGCAGTGCTCATTGAGATTCAAGTGGTTGGTGCCCCTTACGTAAAAAAGCTCACTAACACTCGGTTCTATGAATTACGGGTGAAGGCTGTACAGGAATACAGGTTTATACTCTATCCCATGGTTCACGAAAATTTCACGCTAGCCAAAAAGGTAATCTGTCTGAACGGATTTGTAAAAAAGAGCACAAAAGATTACCGGAAGGCTGTGAGCCGAGGTAATGAACTGTTGAAAATATATGTCGGAAATGAACGAACTGATCAACCTTAATGAAATCATTGACGCCAAATTTGGTAAGGCTGGGACTGCTGATCGTGAGGCGTTTGACCACAAAGCATTTTCAAATTACTTCGCCGAGGTCATTAAATATCGACGTAAGCAATTGGGCCTAACCCAAGAAGATCTAGCGCAATCTATTGGTAAGAAACGTCCGTATATCAGTAGAATAGAAAAAGGTGAAGATATTCGTCTTTCGAACTTTGCACTTGTCGCCAATGCTCTCAATATGAGTATTGAGTTCAAAATCGCAGAATAACCTACTTCAAGAACTCTACTTCCAAACTCTTACCCTTATCGGTATTGTACCAATTTTGCGCAAAGAGTACCCAGTCTGGATAATTGAAATCCTCCTTTGCGCGCCATGCATTGTAATGTTCGGTCAACAGCGCGGGGCGAGGCCCCCAGGTGTTGAGGATTTGGAAATCTGAAGATAATCGGACCAGTTTTGGAATAGATCTACCGCCACTTGTCAAGAACTCATCCATTAACTCCAAGTTTTCGTCGCGCAAGATCACGCGCAATTCAATGCCCAAGGCCTTGGTCCATTTGGCGATGAACGGCAGGTTGTGAGAGGCATCGCCACACCAAGGTTCGCTGAACACCAACCACTGCTCACCGGCTTGCACGCGGGGAGCAAGGGTTTGCAAAAAGGCTTCCGACGGCGTGTACATTTTCTCCCAACGCTTCATGCGCGCGGCGCCCAGCTTGGTGTAATTCACGTAGGCTTCCTTCTGTAGACCCGTGGTTTTTCCTTCTTTGGCCAATTGTTTGTTGAAGGCAGCGTATTCCTCGTAGGTCATGCCCTCAGACATGGCTTTGATCAGGAGCTCTTTACGTTGATTTGGGTCCATAGGTGAACGGCTTGAACAGTTGTAGGGGGCGCTCGACGAGCAGGAAGGTAGCGGCACAAACCAGTGCGGTGAGTCCGAGGTAAATGAACCAAAGCGGACCACTAGGAATGGCCCAAGTCTTCACCCACATCAACACAGGGATATGGAAGAGGTACATGCTGAACGAAACCTTGCCCACCCAACGCAAAGGCTTGAAGGAGAGTAGCGACGCCCACCATCCGGGACCGAAGGTAGCAGCAAGGGCGATGGACCATAGGGCCGCGGCGGGTAGAAAGGTGTTGATGTTAGTGAAATCATCCATCTTCCTAGACCAAAGGCTGAAGGCGAGAATGACAGACCAACCCAGTGAGGAAGCAGGTTTGAAGGCATGGAGGGCATTCCAGAAATTGGGCACACATCGTTCCAATACCGCGACTAGCGTACCCATCAAGAAGATGTTTAGGTACAATAAGGTGCTCGTACCGTCGGGTTGCCAAAGCAGGGAGTATTGGTATACGCCTACGAAGAGTGCGGCGAAAGTGATGCCCATGGCCCAAAGGTTCCAGCGAAGGACGCGGTGGAAGAAGGAGAGCAAGAAGGGGCTGATGAGGTAGTATTTGAATTCGACGGGAATGGACCAGAAGATATGGTCGCCGCGCTGGAGGGCGAGATGCTCCCATAATTGGCCCCAACTGTGGATCACTACTTTAAGACCTGCGGCATTGGCCATACGAAATACGACCAATGCGAGGAAGAAAAGCGGGAAGATGCGCAGGACGCGACGGCTGAAATAATAGAGCCAGTAGTCCCACTGTGCTCTGCCTTGCTGGAACATTTTGATGATCTGGCGATCGAGCAGGTAGGCACTTAGCACAAAGAATAGGTACACGCCCAGCTTGCCGCGGATCATCATGCTATCGGGTCCGAAGGGACCTAGGCCGTGATTTGCGCCGTGGCCGAACACCACCATCAACACTGCCAAGCCACGCAACCCGTCGAGGGGCTTGTGGTGGTCGGGATGCTCATCCCCAGCGAAGAAGGCAGTGGCCCAGTTCATTACTTCTTAAATTCCAAGAGGGTCTTGCGGATGATGGCAATACACTCGTCGAGTTGTGCTTTGGTCATGACCAGTGGCGGAGCGAATCGGATAATGTTTCCGTGCGTAGGCTTCGCCAAAAGACCGTTTTCTTTCAACGCTACACAGATGTCCCAAGCCGTTGAGCTATCTGGCGTATCGTTGATAATGATCGCGTTCAACAAACCCTTCCCGCGCACCTTGGTTACGAGGTCGGTTTCCCCGATTATTTTATTCATTTCGGTACGGAAGTGCTCGCCCATGGCGCGGGCATGAGGGGCCAATCCCTCTTCTTTTACCACTTCAAGGGCTGCGATCGCCACTTTTGCCGCAATAGGGTTTCCACCGAAGGTAGAACCGTGCTGGCCGGGTTTGATCACCTCCATCACCTCGTTGTCCGCCAAGACCGCACTGACAGGGTATACCCCGCCCGACAAGGCCTTTCCTAAAATCAAAAGATCTGGTTTGGTGTAGGTCTCCCCGCGCTCACAGGTGTTGCCACAAGAACAATTCCCACATACGGCTACCAAGGACCCTGTGCGTGCAATCCCCGTTTGAACCTCATCGGCAATGAAGAGCACATTGCGCGCCTCACACATGGCTTTGGCCTTGGCTACAAAATCATCTGCCGGCGTATTCACCCCTGCCTCGCCTTGGATCGGCTCCACCAAGAAACCGACCACATTTTCATTCGCTAAGGCAAAGCCTAATGCTCCTAGATCATTGTAAGGTACACTCACAAAACCGCCGGTGTAGGGACCGAAGTTGTTGCGTGCATCTGGATCGTCGCTGAAAGATATGATGGTGGTCGTACGTCCGTGGAAGTTTCCTTCACACACGACGATGATTCCTTGATTCTGTGGCACGCCTTTTTTCTCGTACCCCCATTTACGGGCGATCTTCAAGGCCGTTTCCACGGCCTCTGCCCCAGTATTCATAGGTAGCACCTTATCAAAACCGAAAGTGTCGCAAATGTATTTCTCGTACACCCCGAGCTGGCTGTTGAAGAAAGCGCGCGAGGTCAAGGTCAATTGTTTGGCCTGATCTACCATGGCGCCAACGATTTTCGGATGGCAATGGCCTTGATTCACCGCACTGTAGGCCGAGAGAAAGTCAAAGTATTTTTTGCCTTCCACGTCCCACACGTGAACGCCTTCGCCGCGGTCTAGAACAACAGGTAGTGGGTGGTAATTATGGGCGCCGTAGGTATCTTCAAGGTGCATCAAAGCGTTAGAATCCATGCTCGAATTTTTTTTAATTATTTGGGTGTGCTACAAATATAAGGGCGTTGTGGCCGATTAAGGTAGAATTTGATAACTTCAACAAATCAATTCACATACTATTATGAAAAAACTATTACTCGTACTTCTTACGATGTCTTTTGGTTTTACGGCACAAGCCCAATACTACCACCTCTCGGGTGCCTCGGGCAACCCGAACAACATCAACCAAGAAGATTCAGAGTACCCGGTGAGCGGGGGTCTTCCTTCTACTTGGTCCTCTATTCTTAGTGCCGCACAAAGCGCAGGAACCTACTCTTCAACGCAGAGCATCCCATTCAACTTCTTGTTCAATGGCGATACGGTAACGACCTACCGCGTATCAAACACCGGTATCCTTACCTTCTCCCAAGCCAACACTCCAGCCAACAATAGTAGCGGTACGGCAGTATCATTGGCGAGCAGCAACGTACCAGATTCATCGATCTGTGTATTGGGGATTAACGGTAGCGGATCAAACGACCAGATTGCCAAAGCAACCTTCGGAACTTCTCCGAACCGTCAGCACTGGGTAATGTTCAGCTCATACAGCGGAACCGGCACCAGCGTTAGCCACTGGACGTACTGGTCTATTGTGATGGAAGAATCTACCAACAACATCTACATCGTTGACCAGCGTACGTCATCCTTCACTGGTTCTCTAAACCTAGGGGTACGGGTGAGCAGCACGGTGATCGACAGCCTGAACGGCGTGGCCAGCCAGAGCACCAATGCTCCTGACCGCTCGGATAATACTTACTATCCATTTATTCAAGGTATTCAGCCAGATTACGAGATGGGCGGTGTGCGCCTAAATGTAAGCCCTTACCTCGGCTTGAACACCGCGCCTTTTACCATCGAAGCAGATTTCGTGAACAATGGTGCACAGACCTTGACCAGCGCCACTTTCAACTATAGTGTTAATGGCGGAACTCCGGTAACTACCTCTTTAAGTAGCTTAAGCATTTCCAGTTTGTCCACAGGAACGTTGTCTTCAGGGACGAATTGGAACCCGTCCACCACAGGAACTTATGAATTAAAGGCATGGTTGAGTAATCTTAATGGCTCGAACACCGATGCCAACATGAGCAACGATACCGTTTCATTAACCGCGCAAGTCGTGACTGCCTTGACGCAGCGTTACCCATTGTACGAAACCTTTACTTCTTCAACGTGTGCACCATGTACCCCAGCAAACACGACAATGGAAGCTGTATTCGACGATAACCCAGGCGAGCACAACTCCATCAAATACCAAATGAGCTGGCCAGGAACGGGTGATCCTTACTACTTCAGCGAGGGTGGTGACCGTCGTACATTCTACGGCATCAACTCTGTACCACGCGTAGAGATTGACGGTGGCTGGGACGGCAACGGTAACTCGTTGAGTCAGGCCGTATATGATTACTACCAAAACCAACCGGCGTTCGTTCAGATGTCAGCAACTTGGTCTCGTTGGAGCAAAACCATCGAAACGGATGTGACCATCACACCATTGGCGGATGTGAGCAGTAATAACTTGAAGCTTTTCGCAGCCATCTACTCGATCAGAGATACGGCCAACGTGAAAAGCAACGGTGAAACAGAGTTCTTCCACGTCGTGAAGAAACTCATGCCGAGCTCTTCAGGTGAAAGCTTAGGTGCTTTGACTTCTGGCTCTACGGTGACCAAGCAGTTGAGCTACACCTTCAACGGTACGTACGTATTGCCACCGAGCGCACAGAGCCCAGTCAACCTCAGCACCAACCACACGGTGGAAGATTTCTCAAACCTAGGCGTGATCCTATGGATTCAAGATGCCAGCACGAAGGAAGTATTACAGAGTGTAGAAGCTACGTATACTATTGGCCAATTCGAAAACTCACTTGCGGCACAAATGAAGATCTACCCGAACCCAACTACTGACGTGTTGTTCGTGGAAGGTGATTTCAGCGAGGAAGCTACCGTTCGTCTAGTCGATATGGCGGGTCGTGAGTTCGTTCGCACTCAGGCAGATTTCACAGGCGGCCACCGCATAGAGATTTCTACTGCTTCGTTGGCGCCGGGTACTTACCTGCTCATCACTACAACGCGCGGCGCAAGCCACGCTCAACCAGTGATTGTGCAGTAAAAAGTATTTCCTGTTAATTATTGAAGGGCGGCCTGCAGGCCGCCCTTTCTTTTATCGGTATTTTTGCGACATGGGAAGAAAGAACAGACGTATCCCCAACCTTGAGCGTGTACACCTCACAGATTTGGGCAATAAAGGCAAGGCAGTAGGACGCCACAACGACCGCGTGGTCTTCGTCAATGGCGGAGTGCCCGGCGATGTGGTGGACGTACAGGTCACGAAAAAGCGCCGAGCCTACCTTGAGGGTAAGGTGATCCATGTCCACGAGTACAGCGCGGACCGCATCGAAGCGCAGTGCGAGCACTTTGGGGTATGTGGCGGATGTAAGTGGCAGAATTTGGACTACAACAAGCAGCTGTTCTACAAGGAAAAAGAGGTGCAGCAGAATTTGAAGAAAATTGGGCACATCACCCCTCAAACCTATTACCCCATCCTCGGGAGCTCGAAACAATACCGCTACCGCAACAAACTAGAGTTCAGCTTTACCGATAATAAATGGTTGACCCAAGCACAGCTTGATAGCGATGAAACCTTTGAGGAGCGCCGCGGCGCTGGCTTCCACATCCCGGGTTTCTGGGACAAGGTGCTCGACATTGATACCTGCCACCTGCAGCCGGAACCCAGCAACGCCATTCGCAATTTCATACGCGATTGGGCCATTCAGCGCAACTTGCCGTTCTTCAATCCACGTTCGCAAGAGGGATGGCTGCGCACGATGATGATTCGTGTGGCCAGTACGGGCGATGTGTTGGTAGTGATCCAATTTCGCACTGAACTCCAAGCCGAGCGCGAAGCATTGTTGAACGACCTTGTGGAGGTGTTCCCAGAGATCACTTCCCTACAATATGCCATCAACCCGAAGGGCAACGATACCATGTATGACCTGGACATCCACACCTTCTCCGGGCAGCCCTATATTGAGGAGGCCATGCCGAAGTACAGCGGCGAGGGGGAACTCAGGTTTAAATTGGGCCCAAAGAGTTTCTATCAGACGAATCCTGACCAGGCGTACGAACTCTATAAAGTGGCCCTTGATATGGCCAATATTCAGCCGACCGACCTCGTCTTTGACCTCTACACCGGTACTGGTACAATCGCCCTATTTATGGCGGAGAAGGCCAAGGAAGTGGTGGGCATTGAGCTTGTACCGGAGGCCATTGCAGATGCGAAGATCAACGCGGAAAACAACCATATTGATAATGCGACCTTCTACGTGGGCGACATGAAAAACGTATTTACGGATACGTTTATCCAGAAGCACGGGCGTCCGAACATTATTGTGACGGATCCGCCAAGGGAGGGTATGCATAAGGATGTAGTGGCCCAATTATTGGCGCTCGAAATCCCTCGCATGGTCTATATTAGCTGTAACAGCGCCACACAAGCGCGCGACCTGGGCTTGTTGGCCCAGAAGTATGAGGTGATCCAAAGCCGCGCGGTGGATATGTTCCCTCAGACACATCACATTGAAAACGTTGTTGAATTGGCCTTAAGGGCGTAACTTCACACCCCACACATCGAAACTTTATGAGCACCACTGAAATCCTCAACGCAGAAGAGATCCAATTCAAAATCCAACGTCTTACTTGGGAACTGTACGACCGCCACAGCCGTGCGCATATCCTTCATGTAGTAGGCATCAAAGGAAATGGATATTGGTTGGCCGAACAGTTAGTCGATGGACTCAAGAAGATTTCAGAGATTGAGGTTACCCTCCACGAATTAAATATGGATAAGGACAATCCGGTGCTCGAAGAAATGGCCATTGAACTTCCCGAAGGTGCCGAACTTGCCCTGGTTGATGATGTGCTGAACAGCGGCCGTACCCTCCTTTGGGCGGTGATCAAATTGATGGGCTTCCGTCCACAAGTACTGAGTACCACCGTTCTAGTGGACCGCAGTCACAAAAGATATCCTGTAAAAGCAGATATCAAAGGCCTCAGCCTGAGCACCACGTTACAGGACACCGTTCAGCTGAATGTGGTAGGTGGTAAAGCCGTAAATGTCTACCTAGTCTAAAGCGCAAGAGCCGCACGCAGCTCGGCAAGACCCATAGCATCGCCCTTCACTCGCACCTGCGCCTGGCTGTAATAGGGACGGCGCTCGAACAGATGTTTGGCCACAAATTCAACCAAATCCTCCTGGCTCTTGATGAGCGGTCGATCGGTACTTCCTTTGAGTCGTTGGGCCAATTCTCCTATGCTCACATCCAAGAACACCGTACGCCCTGCCTCATTTAGCAGCGCCATATGATCATAGAACACCGGAGTACCTCCGCCCAGAGCCAACACTGCATCCTCAGGTCCCTCTTCTAACCAAGAAACCAAGGCCTCGTGTTCGGCCTTTCGAAACGAAAGCTCCCCCTTCTCTTCGATATACTCTCCCACCGGCATCCCCAACAGCCCGTCCAAGAGCCCGTCGAGGTCCACAAACGCAACACTCAGCGCTTCAGCCAAAGCCGCGCCCAGTGTGCTTTTACCACTGGCCATATAGCCTAAAAGAAAAATTTTCATGGTGTTCGAATTCCTTCCTCAAAAGTAACCCAAAATTCATGTGCATATTTTTTTCAATCCACCTTGCGGAAAAAAGATTCGTCTTTATATTTGCAGCCCGCAAAGCGGACTAAGGTTGATCTCTTAGCTCAGTTGGTAGAGCAATACACTTTTAATGTATGGGTCCAGGGTTCGAGCCCCTGAGGGATCACTAAGAGAAAACCACCTTTCGAGGGTGGTTTTCTTTTTTACAGACAAAGGCAACTCTTTAGCTACCTTTGTTTGGACAATGCCCAGGTGGTGGAATTGGTAGACACGCCATCTTGAGGGGGTGGTGCGAGTATTCGCGTGCAAGTTCGAGTCTTGTTCTGGGCACATCTTAAGAACCCTAGTGGAAACACTGGGGTTTTTCTTTTTCCTCAACCTACCTTTGTCCCATGGCAAACAAACCCCAACGACCTCAAACGCCCGTACTTAAGATCCCCGCGTGGATGCGGCTCCTGGCCAACCTCACGCAAACCCTGAGCACCACGCTGGCCTCACGCCTGGCTTGGCGCTGGTTCCTCACACCCTACCCGTTCCCTATCCCCAAAAGAGAACAACCTTGGGAGGACAAATTCACCAAAACCCTGCACAAGCACCCCTCCGGCCACACCTACCCCATCTACACCCACGGCACCGGCCCTAAGAACATCCTTTTGATCCACGGCTGGGCAGGCAGATTTTCCCAATTCCACGCCCTGCTCGCCCACCTCGAGGCCACCCTTCCCAACCTCTACGAAAATTACACCCTCATCGGCTTCAACGCCCCAGCCCACCGCAGTGCCACCGGCAAGCGCACGATGATGCCTCATTTCGCCCAGTGCATCGAACACATCTCCAACACCCACGGCCCCATTCACACCGCCATCGCCCACAGCCTCGGCTGTAATGCCACCCTATTCGCCGCCCAAGAATACCAAGTCCCCATCACCCAACAGATCCTCTACGCCCCTCCAGGCCTCATCTCCCAGATGGCACACCTGTTCTGCGACATCATGGGCTTCAACGCCAAGGTCAAGCAAGGCCTCGTGGATTATGTCAAAGGCATCCACGGCGACAACTTCGACGACTACAGTGCCCCATCCCTCGCGAAAACCAACACCATCCCAACCCTGGTCTTCCACGACCTCAACGACAACGACACTCCCATCGAGCTCGGGCGCCTGGTCGGCCACAACATCCAAAACGGCCGCTACATCGAAACCGAAGGCCTGGGCCACCGCCGCATCCTACGCGACCCCCAAGTCCTTCAAACCTCCACCGAATTCCTGCTCCACGGCCTAAACCCTTAAGCCCCTTCGTTGTTACACTCTATATGAAACAACTCTTCCTCATCACTGTATTGACCAGCCTGCTACTCTCCTGTCAGGCACAAAGCAATGAATCCATGATTAATAAGGCACCGGACCAATTTCCTCTCGAGAAAACCGAACAGCAGTGGAAAGAACAACTGACCCCGCAAGAATACTTTGTCATCCGTGAGAAGGGCACCGAACGCCCCTACACCGGCGAATACAACATGCACTTCGAAGAAGGCACCTACACGTGCCGCGCGTGCGACGCCCCACTGTTCACCTCCGACTCTAAATTTGACTCTCACTGCGGATGGCCGTCCTTCGACCAGGGCATCTCCAACGGCGCCATCGTGGAAAAGCTGGACAAAACCCACGGGATGATCCGCACCGAAATTATGTGCGCCAACTGCGGCGGCCACCTGGGCCACGTATTCAACGACGGCCCCACCGCCACCGGCCTCCGCTACTGTGTGAACAGCTTAAGCATTGACTTTAAGGACACTAAAGGGGAATAAAAGGAACACCCCAACTTTTTTCAAAAAAGCAGTTGCGGAAATGATTCCGCGTTATATATTTGCACCCGCTTCGGGCGCTTAGCTCAGTTGGTTCAGAGCACCTGCCTTACAAGCAGGGGGTCGGGGGTTCGAATCCCTCAGCGCCCACACCGAAACGATAGAAAGCCATCCACGAAAGTGGGTGGCTTTTTTCATTCCGGGATGAGCCAAATTTATTTGAGCGAATTCACGGGATGAAAAAAGTCGATACCAACCGTAGGTTGGGATGGCTTTATTTAAGTATAGGTGTTAGGGCCACTATCCGGGTTCTTTCGAGCGAAGCGAGAAAAACCCCCTATCCCCTACCATGTAAATGTTTCACAACAGGAATATCAACAAGCTCGTTGAAGATAGGCCAGAAGAATTGGCAACTGCGGAAGTTTATTCGATGACGGGCCAATTGATTTGGTCGACAAATGCACTTCACCAACCTCAGCTACAAACATTGAGCAATGGACAATATCTGCTCGTGCTCTAGTTAAATAACCATAAAACCACATAACAGGTTCACAGCCACGAATTAAACTATTGACCGTCAAAGGGGTTATAGGTACATGCGCGCCCTATTTTTCAGCCTCATGATGGTCTCCAACAACCCTGTGCTCTTCGATTTTTCGAAGGAAAGCTCCCTATCGAACTGGTTCATTATCAACGACGGCGTCATGGGTGGGGTTTCTAGGGGCCAATTATCCCTCACGCCCGAAGGCCACGGCAAATTCACTGGCACCGTTTCCCTCGCCAACAACGGCGGGTTCACCTCCATCCGTTGCAACCTGCCCCCAACGGCCATCACCCCAAACACCAAGATCTCCATGCGCATCAAAGGCGACGGTAAAAACTACCAGTTCCGCGTGCGCCACCAACCCATGGCCTACCAAAGCTATATCCATGATTTCTCTACCACCGGCGAGTGGCAAACCATAGAGTTCCCCATCGCACAGATGTACCCTGAGCGCCACGGAAGAAGGCTAAACATGCCCAATTTCGATCACGAAAAGATTTGTGAATTCACATTCCTCATCGCCAACAAGCGCAACGAGGAATTCGAACTATTGATTGATTCAGTCGAGTTGACCCACTAGATCCCTCCCCCGATATTTATCCCTATACCGAATCGAATGGCTATGGCTGGCTCTTCGAAGGTAGCCGGCTTGCAATAGCCAACGCCGCCAGTGAAATCTAGTAAGAGCGTCTGCCCTATTTGCGCCGAAGTATACGCATTGAAATTTGGCATCAGCAAATTCACGCCACCCACATAACCTTCAAGCTCAAACTCAAGGCCTATGGTTCGCTGAAACAAGAAATAATCAATATCCATAGCATCCCAGCGAATAGAAGCACCTAGGGCCGCAGAATGAACTTGATTCACCATTTCTTTGGCCGCACCAATAGAGCCATTGACAAAATAATTGGTCGCTCCTAATCTCTTTCCTACCGAGAATTGCGGAGAAAGAAGGAGTAATCCATCGCCTTGATAATCCGGTTGATTCATCTCACTGACCAGCAGCAAATGCCCATGCAGGCCAAGGCGCCAATCTTTCAGATCTGTGACATACCCGGGGGTAATGACCAAATCTTTCACCTCAGCATCCACACCGGTGGCTTCACCGCCTTTGCGTACAATCTCCTGCCCTTGAGCGCTCCAAGCCCCCAACAGCAGTGCTAATACAATCCCTTTTCTCATTCTTCAGATATCACATCGCATTCCTCCGGCCAGGTAGGATCGCCAAAAATTTCAGTCATAAAACTTGGGGTACATCTGCCTTCAAAAGAACCAGCTGCTCCACGGAACATTCCGCTAGAGTTGAAGGTCCAAGCAGCATTGCCCTTGGCATCAAGTGCGATCAAACCGCCATTTCCGGCATCTGAGTTGAGCACGCCAAAAATGACTTCGCGCGTGCTCTGCTCCAACGTCAATCCTTGGTATTGCATGCGTGCATTAACTTGGAACGCGACGTTGTTTCGGATATAGTATTCCCCATGACCGGTACAGCTTACTGCCGCCCCGTTATTATCAGCATATGTTCCCGCACCTATGATAGGTACATCGCCCACACGGCCGTATTTCTTACCCATCATGCCGCCCGTAGAAGTACCAGCGTATAAGTTGCCTTGTACATCCTTTACCACCACCCCGACGGTGCCGTTCTTCTTCATCTGCTTCCAGCGCTCGTATTGTTCTTTACGCTTCGGTGTTAAAAAGTATTCGTTATCCACAAACTCGTGATCCTGAGTCTTGGCAAACTCCTCTGCCCCTTCGCCAATGAGCAATACGTGTGAAGTTTCCTCCATGACCGCCCACGCTAACTTCGCAGGGTTCTTGATATGCTTCAACCCCGCCACAGCTCCCGCCATTTTGGTGGAACCGTCCATAATAGAGGCATCTAATTCTACCTCGCCCTGATCATTGAATACAGCACCTTTACCAGCATTAAAATGAGGATCATTCTCAAGCATGGTGAGGCACTCTACGACGACGTCCATCCCATTGGCGCCGTAGGTGAGCATATCATATCCCACCCTCAGCACAGCCTGCAAAGCAGAATCATACTGCGCGATTTGCTCGTCGTTATAATACTTACGCTCTATCCCGCCGGCTCCCCCGTGAATGAGAATGACCGGCCCATCAAATTTGAACGTTTGATGATTCTGTGCGGTAAGCAAGGAAGGCAATAAGGCGGCGAAAAAGAGGAGTTGTCTCATCATAAGGTGGCATTGTGCTTTGTGGTTCGAGTGTTGTCCTAGAGCTGTCCTAAAATACAACGAGAATTGGCCCAAGAAAAACTTGATTGCTCCATAAAATGTTAGTAGGATTGTAATACAACAACAACACATTTACATCATGGTCCAAGATTACAACGCCTACACCGCCACCGACAGGCAGGTATGGAACGCCCTTTACTCGCGCCAACGAGAGAACCTCAGCGACAAGGCCGATCCACGATATTTGGCGTGCCTGGACCAATTACTTCCGGTAATGAACGCGGACAAAATCCCGAATTACGACGATCTGAACGCCGCACTTGGGGCTGCGACGGGCTGGAGCATTCATGTGGTTCCAGGGTTGATCCCGGTAGAAGAGTTTTTCGAACTATTGGCCCAGCGGAAGTTCCCTGCATCGACTTGGTTGCGGAAGCCGGAGGAATTAGACTACCTCGAGGAACCAGATATGTTCCACGATATTTTTGGCCACATTCCGTTGCTCCTTGACCCGCAATACGCCCAATTCATGGAAGATTTCGGCAAGCACGGGGTGGCGAATTTGAAAAAGTCCCACATTATTCGCCAGTTGCAAAACTTGTACTGGTTCACCATCGAATTTGGCGTGTGTGAGGATCCTACGAAGATTTACGGGGCGGGCATCATCTCGAGCTTCGGGGAAACGAACCACATCTACGATTCAAAGACCGCGATTTATCCTTTTGAATTGAGCAAAGTATTGGGAAACAGCTTCATCAACAGCGAAATTCAAGGACATTACTACCGCATTGACGGACTGGATACGGTTTATGCGCTCGACCTCAAGGCCATTGCTTAATCTCCGTGAAAGAGCTTGTGCTTTTTGATAGGCAGGCCCTGTCGAATCCGCCAAGCGTGATACATACTAGGGGTATCTGGAGTCCAACGGGGTAGAAAAAAAGCGATGCCAAACCTATCCAAATGACTGAGGTACGCCAATGTGAGCATAAGGCCTATGGCCCACGACGATGACCCCGTCCACCAAAGGTTTGTAAAGCCCAGAAGGATTCCAATGCCGAGGAGTTTACCGGAATATGCATGTGCGGCCAATTCCCTTCTGAATTTGACAAACGACAATGCATAAGTCAACGCCTCCAGTAACAACGCTAATCTGATCCAAAACAAATACGGTCGAAACACCTCGGGACGCCATACCCAAAGGGCAGCACCTACGGCGATCCAAAAGATAAGATCTGCGATGCTGTCCGCGCGTCTCATCAATGGTGTGGCAATACCGAATTGCCTAGCAATTATTCCATCGAGAATATCCCCGATCAATGCAAACCACATTAATGCCACTACAATTGGACCTATCCACGAATGCGACAAGGTCGCTAGGTATATAATCAAGGGTGCCATAAGTACACGACTTACAATCAATCCCCAAGGCAGTAGGTATTTCATGGTGAAGAAGGTACAATGTTTTAATTCAGTAATTTTAGTCAAAATGACAGTGATGAAATCGTTGATATATACCCTAGGGCTGGCCACTGCTTTTACGGCCTGCACCCGCACCTCTGATCCAGTAACTACCCTAATCCACGATGAAATGACCATCGCGGAACTCCACGCATTGTATGAAAATGGCAGCCTCAGCAGTACCGCCGCTGTGGAATTTTATCTCGACCGCATTGAAGCAATCAACGGTGGCGATATAGACCTGAATGCCGTATTGGCCTTGAACGAAAATGCACTAGAAGATGCGCAGAGGCTTGATAGTATCTATGACGCTACGGGGGAATTTGCAGGCCCATTGCACGGGGTACCCGTACTCTTGAAAGACAACATCGATTATTTTGGAATGCCGACTACCGTGGGGACCAATGCCCTTCGCGAGAACTACCCGTCGGAATCCAGTCCTCTGGCCCAACAACTGATCAATGCCGGTGCCATTGTGTTGGGGAAGGCGAATTTGAGCGAATTGGCAAATTTCCACAGCACCGTTTCCTCTTCCGGCTGGAGCCCAGTGGGCGGGCAATGTAAAAACCCATATGATTTGAGCAGAAACCCTTGCGGCTCTAGTTCGGGTTCCGGCGCCGCGGTGGCAGCCAATCTTTGCATGATGGCCATCGGCACCGAAACCAACGGCTCGATCACCTGCCCCTCGAACAACAACGGAATCGTCGGCCTCAAACCGACCGTGGGACTGATTTCCCGCACCGGAATTTTTCCTATCAGCTATACCCAAGATACCGGAGGCCCGATGGCACGCACGGTTAGCGACGTAGCCGTTTCACTGGGAACGATGATCGGTAAGGACCATAGAGACTTGAAGACACATCAAAGGGACCGCCGCGCACAGGAAGATTATACGAGCTTTTTGAACGACCAAAGCTTGGAGGGCAAGAGAATAGGCGTGTATTCCAGCGCGATGAACGATAATTTCTTGCTTCAAGCCGTTTGGGAAGATGCACTTGTGGAATTACAAATGCAGGGCGCAGAACTGGTGTATTTGGACGACCCTATTGCGGATGATGCTACGGGTCCAAGTTATGAAGTCATGTTCTACGAATACCGCCAAGGAGTGAATGACTATTTCGCCAACAACCCTAGTGCAGGCATCGAAGATATGTGGGGGTTGTACCGTGCCATCATTGAAGATTCCATGGAAATGGCTTACCACGACCATGACCTACTCAGAATCTCGGAAAACTATACTCCCGAAGAAAAACGCGAAGCTTATGAGGCCGCACTTGAAAGAGCACGCTACCTCAGCCAAGACCGAGGCATTGACCGCGTAATGGACAGCTTAGCATTGGATGCCATCGTAGGACCTGCCGGCGGACCTGCTTGGAAAACAGATTATGTGAACGGGGACCACTTCAGCGTATACAGCGGGAATGCGTGGGCGATTTCTGGATATCCTCATATCGTAGTTCCCATGGGCCAAGTATATGGCCTACCCGTAGGACTAAGCATCATGGGACGGAAATGGGACGAAGGGAATTTGATTGGCTATGCCTATGACTTTGAGCAGGCTACTATGGCGAGGTTTACGCCACAATACCTCAACGCAACTTCCCCGAATTAAGCTTCCTTCATGATGCGGTGCATCGTGCTCTTACTCACCCCGAAATAGCGGGCGATTTCCGTTTGGGTACAAAACTCTTGGACGCCGGGGAAGCGATCCTTGATATAATCCCAATAGTCGCGCTTGTCCATGTGTTTCATCTTTAGCAACCTCGCCTTACGCATTTGAATGAAGTGGGCATTGATGTTGTGGATCACACTGGCCATGGCCCTATGCTTTTTTAAAAAAGCGAACCATTGGTCACAAGAAATCCTATAGGCAATGGCATCCGTATTCATCACGGATTGGCTCACCGTGGGCAGGCCAAAAATCAAGTTCTTCTCGTCGCACACAAAAATGCCCGGCTCAATCATGCCATTGAGCATGCGTTTTCCATCTTCAAGCAACATGCGATCAAAGCCAAAACCTGCTTCTATAAACCAAATATATCCTTCCGTTTGGTTGTAATTCCATAGCGTCTGACCTGCTGACAAAGAAATGGGCCCCTCAAAACATTGGGCGAATTCGATAAAACCATATGTAGCTTTATCCAATCCCGTCATCTCATGGAGGCGATCGGCAATAATCATCGCACCTGAACTACTCATATAGAACCGCTTTGATGAATGATTTTAGTGATGTCAGGGAAATGTTGAGCATTTCAGCAAGTTGGCTGCGAGGAATCTGGGCCAACGCATTGGGATGGTCTTTCAACCATTGAATACTGTGCGCCTTGCGGTCCAGCCCCATGCTATTGATATAATCTTGGTATTGATAGGTACTGTACAGGCTTATGAACATCTGAATATCTGCATACCATTGCGGAAAGGTGCTCTTCAGCTTCTCGTTCCCAAGGTTGAGAAAAAGCACCTCGGCCTCACCAAAATCCTTCCAAGTCGTTTGCTGCTTATTCAGCTCTGACAATACTTCATTCGAGAAGAAAATATCGCGCTTATCATAGACATGACTCAGCCTTGACTTTCCTTCAAACTCATGAAACACACCGACCAAGCCTTTTTCGATAAAGAAAACACCTGATGACCCTTGGATGCCGAGATTTTGCAGGAATTCAGGGTGTATTTCCACGGATTCAATGAATGGCGAAAGCACTGCATTTTCAGGCATATGAGGACACAAATTAACGGTCAATTGCCTCAGCCTGTTAAGAAAATCAATGTGAATATCCGGTGAGCGTGTCAATGTGGTTCGGTGTGTAATATTCCTAAATATAGTAAATAACCGCAACAAGGTACCTCTCTGCGATGGATGCAAAACATTGATTTTGAGAAAGGTCAAAATGAAACAAGATTCGAAAAGCGAATGGGGAAATTGTAAACACTAATCAAAACTATTTCGTTATGAAAAAACTACTACTCGTAGGCTCCTTCTTGTTAGGAACCATGGCTTATGGCCAAAACTGCTCACCTGATACCGTCCATCATTCGATGGCAGGATTAGGTTACCCAAACCTCGAATGGTCGGGACTTTGGGTCAATGGTGAAATGCCCTCTTTCGCTTGTGATAGTACCCAGCCGATGATGAATCTAAGCGCTGTGGTAGGCCAGCCTTTCGAGGCAACCTTGACCGCTGCCTTAGGAGATACCTTCCCTTCCGGTGGTTTGCTCGTACAAACGGTACAAAGTGCTTGGATCTATAATTCTACGGTGCCTTCATGGTTGACTTGGGACCTCGCGGATTCAATAGTATACCCAGGTGCCGCCAACATGTCGTGTATTAAACTTTCGGGAACGCCTTCATTGGCTGATACCACCTACTATATGCCGAGCGTGGGTGTGGAAAGCGGGTTCTGGACGAGTTGGTTCCAAGTAACGGGTTCTGTATTCAGTTTTCCAGCAATTGATACCTTCGGATTTTGTCACAATGTTCGCGTCTTCAAGGACTACACGGGCATAGACGATCTGCCCATGCCGACCATCACGCTCAGTCCAAATCCTGCCAGTGATTACGTGCACATCGTCTTCAACCAAGCGGTGGTTACTGAGGAATCTTTGAGCAGCCTTCACGTCTACAACATCATAGGAAACGATGTAGGTGCTGTGGGTCAGGCCACCTCTTCGAATGGATTTGATCTCGACATCAGCCGCCTGCCTGCAGGGAATTATTGGCTGACCATGGATGTCGGAAAAGGCATCATCCGCAGGGAATTCATTATTTCTAGGTAGAATAAAACCATGCGTAAGCTATCTATATCAACCCTGGACCTCAAGTGCCTCGCGGTGCTTGGGGTTCTTTTTCTACCCTTTTTGAGTTGGGGCCAATTCGACTATGAAGGCCCCATCCCTCGAATTACCTCAGGCTATGGTTCGTTTGGCTCTTATGCTGTGGAAAGTCAGTTTTTCTACTTGGCCCCGGATTCAACTATAGAATGTGAGGACACCGTGCGTGCCATCATTACCTATCCTGTGGGCATCTCTTCCCCCAAACCTACAGTATTCCGGTTCCCAGGGGCTTCGAATAATGCCATGGCAGATAGCGTGTACTGGCGGGAGAGCCAATTCTATCGTGAGTTCGTCGCTAGCAATGGCTATGTATCGGTGACCATGCAATGGAACAGCTCGAGCCACTACGGCTGTTCCTACCATTTGCTCCGCGAAGCTGCCAAGCAATTCTTCAACATGATTGATACCTCTCGCGTGGGCATTCACGGCATGAGTCAGGGAGGTGCGGTAACGAATTGGCTGAGTTTGAAGAAATACATCAACGACGGCTGGGGCCAGAACGGACGCTTCGCCTGGCCAGATGCCGGAGCCTCCTTCGTTGGGTTTATTGACGATTGGCCCGTAGATATTGCGACCCAAACCGACAGCGGCCTCGCTGCCATGCCGGACGATGTATTGTATTTGATGACCTATTCAGATTGGGACCAAACCCCAGATCCTCGAATGTGCATCGACATGTACAATTTCATGGGGGTCCCAGATTCGAACAAGGAGTTCTTCATCATTAAAGGAGATACCATTAACAATTACATCTACTGGGCCACTCATTTTACGACCAACACCTACGACAATGATTCTTCGCAATTCAATGTATATGTGACCAAACACGATGCCTTAGATTATTGGCTCGGCACCAGATTGTTGCACAGCTTAATGGAGACTGCGTGGAACGGCGATACCGCCGCAAGGCGAATATGCATGGGGAATGGAGACCCGGTGCAAACCACTATTGCAGGTGGAGCCATGCGAGGCCCCATCGTTACTGATCAACCTTGGATGACCATGATTGCCTCATGGAATTCAGGACTGGGCTATATGAATCCTTGTGAGGTGAGCTGGAACATGCGACAATATGTAACCGCTGATGCCTGTTTCACCATGGATGTTCCTGAAATCAGTGAGCTGCACCACCTGAAGGTGTATCCAAATCCTGCAAAAATTGGACAACAAATCACCCTAGAATCCGGCAGCGCCATCGCATCGTTAGAAGTGTACAACGAGCTAGGACGAATGGTCTTACAAACCACCAAAAACACCTTCACCCTGGGGTATTCCGGCTGGTTCGTTCTAGGCATCACCTACGAGGACGGAAGCAAACAAGCCACCAAACTTTATATACCACGATAATGAGTTGAGAGAACGTGGATTATGGGGCCTGCATTTGCGGGCCCTTTTTATTATTTTAGAGGCAAACAACACACCATGGGAAGATTGAAATACCTTTTTGTCTTTACCCTACCCGCCTTAGCATTTATTAGTTTCCAAAGCACGGGATGGAAAGCCTACCTACCGGTACTGGAGGCATTTGCGTTGATTCCCTTGTTGGAGCTATTGTTTACGCCAGATGTTACAAACCTCTCTTCCAAGCGCAAAGAGACTATGGTCAGTGATGCGTTCTACAAATTCGTGTTGCGGTTGTGCGTCCCTATTCAACTCGTGATGGGATATATGCTATTGGTCCAAACACAGGGTGAGATGGATACCACGACATTGGTGGGCAGAATCCTATCCTACGGAATGCTGTGTGGCGTGATGGGGATCAATGTGGCACATGAATTAGGCCATAAAAGAAATAAGATGGACCAATTCTTTGCGAAAGTCCTCCTAACCACCACACTCTACACCCACTTTTTCCTTGAACATAATTACGGCCACCACAAACACGTCGGTACGAAAGAAGATCCGTCCACGGCGCGTCGAGGCGAATGGGTCTACCTATTCTGGTTCAGATCCATTGTATTCGCCTACCTCAGCGCATGGCGTATCGGTATTTCCCGTAGTAAGGGAAATATCCTCAAGAATGAGATGGTGTGGTATACCATCGTCCAAATCGCCTTGCTTTTGTTGATTTTCACCACCTTCGGCACCATAGGCCTAATTGCTTTCATTGGAGCGTCGGTAACCGGATGGATCATGCTAGAAACGGTGCAATACATTGAACATTATGGATTGGCGCGTGAAAAAGTAAATGAGCACCGATATGAAGATGTGAATCCTTCCCACAGCTGGAATTCCAACCACCAGATCGGTCGCGCCATTTTGTTCGAACTCTCGCGTCACAGCGACCATCACTACCTGCCTCACAAGGATTATGTGGAGCTCGACCATCACGACAACAGCCCCCAGCTGCCCACCGGATATCCGGGCATGATGCTCATCAGCCTTATTCCCCCACTCTACTTCCATTTGGTGCATAAACGAATTTCTTAAAGCCATTGTGAACCTTGAGTTCCACTCGTGGTTACTACTAAAAAGTACCCAACCATGAAGAAACTTTTGTTCTCCTTGAGCATCGTGATCCTAGCACAATCTTGTGAAACAGGCACCCCTACTTTTTGTAACGACGGTATTCAGAACGGAAATGAATTGGGCATTGATTGTGGCGGGGATTGTCCGCCCTGCGCTTCGTACTCTGTGGAGGGACACGCGCAAAAGGGCCCTTTCCTAAACGGTAGTTCAGTGCTTCTGAGTGTGCTGGACAGCAACTTAAACCAATTGGGCACCTCATACACCTCACAAATCTTGGACAATTCCGGGTATTTCCTTTTTGGATCAACCAATCTTGCCTCCCCATATGTCGCCTTGCGCGCCGACGGGTTTTACTTCAACGAGGTATGCGGTTCTCCCAGTAATGCACAAATCACCTTGAACGCCGTCGCTAACGTAAACTCAGTGCCTGCGGTCAATGTCAATACCCTCACCCACCTAGAAAAAGCCCGCGTCGAATACCTCGTGAGCAACGGCAGCACCTTTGCACAAGCCAAGCAGCAAGCCCTGCAAGAGATCTTGAACATCTTCAATATCGACCCGTCCATCAACATCGCCTCTGCAGAACTCTTGAGCATTGCCAGCTCGAGTGCTGCCGACGGAGTCCTCATTGCCATAACCTCTATTCTTCAGGGATACCGCAGCGAGAGTGAATTCTCAGACTTGATGGCCAATCTTGTGACGGACTTGCGCACCGACGGTGTATTGAACAGCACTATCCTAGCCTCGGAATTAATTTCTCACGCCAAGCTTCTCGATACCACGGCCATTCGCCAAAACATCATCGACCGCTATGCCGCGATGGGCATTACCGTGAACGTACCGAACTTCGGCCAGCACATTCAGAATTACATCGACAACACCACCCATCAAGCCCAAAGCACGGTCATCGACTATCCTGAAACCGGGTTGAACGGATTGAACCTGCTCAACACCACAGATAGCGTTTTCTCAGAGTGGGACTTTCACAGTTTGGTGGCGAACAGACCAAACGATTGCCTTTCCTTAAAGGTGGTTCTGAAAAAACTTTCTGGAAACTGTCAATACGGTTGCGCCTTCTATTCGGTATCTAGCGTGCAAAACTGGAACATCAGCAGCTTCGACCAAAGCACTTTGACCCAAACATTTATTAGTACGGGATTAGAAACAGATCTAGCCTTGGGGTTTGAATACGGTATGTACAGGTTTGAAATGTATATCAACGACGAAACTACTCCGAGCCGAATCAAAACATTCCAAGTCAATTAAGCTTCTGCAAAGCCCTGTACTTATTGTGTATGGCCAACATGAGCACCCCAAATCCAACGCCTAGGATGATCAGGGCTTGACTCAACAAGCCTTCACCGGTGAAGCTCAGTTTTAGAAGCACCGTTGAAATCACAAAGCTCGAGTTGCGAATGATGACCGGGAAGTTATCTGTATAGAGCAGAGAGAAGAGCAAAATCAATACATCCGAGATGATGAGGAAATTGTAGAACTGCTCGAAGAAGATGTCGTTGACGGCAATCATATTGGCAGATTCAATGTGCTGGAAGGTCGGGATGACCCATTCGATAAAGCTCTGCAATCCCAGTACGATGAAGACCACAAAAAGGCCTAATGAGAGGTAGTGCTTGGCTTTGACGAACTGTTTTAATTGGGGGCCAATTTCCTCCTCTTCCATTGCTTCAAAGTCCGCATAACGATAGGTTCCACTGAGTTTGTAAAAGGAGAAAATCATCAAAAAGACTGCAATTACGGATAGGATATCTACCCCAAATTCGAGGTTGTGCATCGTCTGCCAATTGGACACACCTAGATCCAAAACCGCCATATCCTTGAACAGCCCACGAATCAAGATCAATGCGATTACCTCGTATTGCTTCGCGATATATAAAGTGGTGCTTCGGCGCAGGTAATAAATCATCAAATACGCCTCGTAGACCAGGAGAATAGAGAAAGGCGTGTAGATCGCGCTGATGGGATCCGCCAGTAATCGAGCCTCCATTCCGCCCGGGATATATTGGCGCAGCAAGTGCAAGAGCAAGTGAATCAAAAAACTGGAAATGGCCACGTAGAGTGCGTATTTCCCGAGACTTTTGCGAAAGTTGTATGTAAAGACTGGTATGTGCATAAGACCATTGTAACCAATTAATTCCTAGAACATTAACGCTTTAATCACGCTAAAGTTTATTCTTATGGGTAAACCGGCTGAGCATCGTACCTTCGCGGCAAAATTCAACGACCATGCTGAACGTAAATAATGTCACCCTTCAATTTGGGAAGCGTGTCCTTTTCGAAGACGTCAACATAAAATTCCATGGCGAGCGCTGTTATGGACTTATTGGTGCTAATGGCGCCGGTAAATCTACCTTCCTCAAAATCTTGAGTGGCGAGGTAAGCCCAAACACGGGTAATGTATCACTCGAGCCGGGCAAGCGTATGTCCGTTCTCTCACAGAACCACTTTGCGTTTGATGAGGAAACGGTATTGAACACCGTGATTCAAGGCAACAAGCCCTTGTGGGATTTGATGCAACAGAAGGATGCGATTTACATGAAGCCGGATTTCAGTGAGGAAGACGGCCTTTTGGCAGCGGACCTCGAGGTGAAATTTGAAGAAATGGACGGATGGAATGCTGAAAGCGATGCAGCCAACTTGTTAAGCGGCCTGGGCATCCACGCCGATGAGCACTACAGCCTGATGAAGGACCTCGAAGGCTCGAAGAAGGTACGTGTGCTTCTCGCCCAAGCTTTGTTTGGTAATCCGGACATCCTCATCCTCGATGAGCCTACCAACGATTTGGACCTGAAGACCATCTCTTGGTTGGAGGATTTCTTGATCGACTTCAGAAACACCGTGATCGTCGTGAGCCACGACCGTCACTTCCTCGATACCGTTTGTACGCACATTGCAGATATCGACTTCAAACGCATCAAGCAATACACCGGGAACTACAGCTTCTGGTACGAGAGCTCGCAGTTGGCCCTTCGCCAGCGCCAATCGGCTAACAAGAAAGCTGAGGACAAGCGCAAGGAATTGCAAGAATTTATCGCGCGTTTTTCGGCCAATGCCTCCAAGAGTAAGCAGGCTACCTCTCGAAAGAAGATGTTGGATAAGATCAATATCGATGAGATTCAGGCCTCTTCGCGCATGTACCCGGCCATTATTTTTGACCAATTACGCGAAGCAGGGGACCAAATCCTCGAAGTGGAAGGATTGGCTGCACACGATGATTCAGGCGACCTCTTGTTCCAAAACTTGAGCTTTAAAATGAACCGCGGCGATAAGATTGCCCTTTTGGCGGACGACCACCGTGCCCTCACTGCCTTCTACGAGATCATCTCCGGAAACAAGCAGCCAAGTGCCGGAACCTTCGCCTTCGGACAGACCATCAAGCACGCCTACCTACCTAACGAAAACGCTGAATTCTTCGAAACCAGCGACAACTTGATCGATTGGCTGCGTGAATTCTCTCCGGAAAACAAGGACGAGGTATTCGTGCGTGGCTTCTTGGGCAAGATGCTTTTCTCTGGGGAAGAAGTATTCAAGAGTGCGAAAGTCCTCTCTGGGGGTGAGAAGGTACGCTGTATGTTGAGCCGGATGATGCTCCAGCAAGCCAACCTCTTATTCTTGGACGAGCCGACCAACCACTTGGACCTTGAAAGTATCCAAGCCCTGAACAACGGAATGCGTGATTTCAAGGGCTCTATGGTCTTCAGTTCGCATGACCACACCATCAACCAAACGGTAGCAAACCGCGTCGTGGAGATCTTCCCGCACGGGAATTTGGACAAGTTGATGGAGTACGACCAATTCATTGCTGATCCTAAAATCGCCGAACAACGACAACAAATGAGCGGCCGCTAGTTCGCTCGCCACTCACACACTGTAGGCACTCGTTCGCGGGTGCCTTTTTTTGTTTTGCTCAGTTACATTGGGGAATTGGTCCCTGCTCAACTTTCCTTCATATATTCGATTCTCAAACACAAAAAACACCATGAAGAAAACCACGACACTTTTGATGCTCGGACTTTCTGTAGCTGCGATGGCACAGAACATGAAGAAAGAGCGCATCACCGTTAGTTATCTCCAACCCCCAACCATCCACCTCGAAGAAGGCATGGGCTATACCAGCAGCGTGATTCTTGATTATGAAGCGGAGATCAATGCAGAATTGGCCAAAGCAGAGGAGGAATACCAGCAAGCCTTAGCCGAATACCCAGAGAAGGAAGCGGCGGCAAAAGCGGCCTACGACCAGCGCTATGCGGAGTACGAAAAAGCACTGGAGGACTGGAATAGCAAAAGCTCCGTGGGCAAAATCATCGAGAAGCAGGTATTGGAAAACTCTAAGCCTACCCCTCCTTCACCGTACTACCCGCCTTCAAAGCCATACAAGCGTCAGGTTACCCACCAGAAGCTATTCAATGCGGACCAACTCGCGAGCACTTACTGCCGCGTGGAAGGATTAGACCAAGACCCAAATGGGGTAAACATCGAAGTACACCTCTTTGGTTTCGAAAACAATGATCCGATCGCGGAAAAAAAGGAATACGTGAAGGTGGATTCTAAGACCAAAGCGAAATCAACCTACTATAAGTCATTCTGGAAAATCGATTACCGTCACAGCATGACCCTTCGTGCGGTGCATCCAAACGGCAGCATCATCTTTGACGAGGTGCCAAGCTCCATTTCAGATTACAAGACCTTTACCTCAGCGGAGGAAGAAAGAAGCTACCCTTCTACCAACGCACAAACCTACATTGACCAGTTGCAAACGAAGGTCGTGGAGGAGAACATGGGGACCATTCAGTGGTTGATCAACGACAAATTAGGCACCACAACCCAAAAGCGCGATGTAGAAATCGTCTACGTGAAAAACAAAAAGGGTGAGTTTGACGATCTAGAAAACGCCATGTACGACGCCAAACAAGGCTACGACATGCTCATCAGCCGTCCGGACGAAGCACACGAAAAACTTCAAAGCGCAATCGACGCGTGGGAAGCAGCGTTGGCAGAAGGCGATATGGACGACAAGAAAGCGCGCATCAACAAAAAAGTCATCCCAGATTTGCACAAAAACCTCATCATGGCCTACACCATGATTGGCGAATTTGACAAAGCGGATGATCACTTCAATGATTCATTGCGATTGGATTTCAGCCGTGGCGATGAGAACGACCTGAAGGAAACTAAACTTCTAACCGACGATCTTAGAGAGCGTTACCAGAAGTAATTTCTTCATCATTTGTGAAAAGCTTTGATACGGGCGGCCCTGCGGGCCGCCCGTATTCATTTTAAAGGCCTTACTTTTGCCCGCTGCAACACGACACTCCTTTCCATGAAACGACTCTTCAACAACTTCGTTGGCAATCCAAAAAATGACATCCTATCCGGTTTAACCGTAGCCTTGGCACTCGTACCAGAGGCCGTTGCTTTCGCCTTTGTGGCAGGCATTGACCCACTCGTGGGTTTGTACGGAGCCTTCATGATGGGACTGATCACCTCACTTTTTGGCGGTCGTCCGGGAATGATTTCCGGTGCCACCGGAGCCATGGCCGTGGTGATGGTGCATTTGATCCAACAAGGAAACAGCGTTGGTGAAAGCATGGGCATGGAGATGCTAGGGCTTTCTTGGTTGTTCATTACCCTACTCTTCGTCGGGGCCATCCAAATAGTCGCTGGATTGTTCCGCCTAGGAAAGTTTGTACGCCTCATCCCCCATCCAGTAATGATGGGATTTGTCAACGGTTTGGCCATCGTGATCTTCTTGAGCCAATTAGGCATGTTTACGCACAATGTGAATGGCCATAAGGTTTGGATTGAAGGCACAGAGCTATATACCATGATGGGACTCGTAGGGTTGACCATGGCCATCATGTGGTTGTTGCCTAAAGTAACTAAAGTAGTACCCGCGGCATTGGCCGGCATCATCGTCGTAGCCGCCATTGCCATAGGATTTAATATGGATGTAAGCACCGTAGGATCCTTCATAAGAGAAGGCGGCGGTGAGGGACTAAAAGGCGGTTTGCCACAGTTCCAATGGAACATCTTCACCCTCTTCGACACCATGCAAGGACATTGGGGCACAGTGATCAGCACTGCGTTCTTGTTGGCAGCCGTTGGATTGATTGAGAGCTTGATGACCTTGAATTTGGTCGATGATTTAACCGAAACTCGCGGTTCAGGAAACCGCGAATGTATTGCCCAAGGATCTGCGAATTTGATCAACGGTTTGTTTGGCGGCATGGGCGGTTGTGCTATGATCGGTCAAAGTATTATTAACGTGAATTCTGGTGGCCGTGGCCGATTATCTGGTGTGGTAGCCGCCCTCGGGTTGCTCAGCTTCATCCTATTCGGCGCCCCGCTCATCGAGCGCATTCCTATCGCCGCTTTGGTCGGTGTGATGTTCATGGTCGTGATCGGCACCTTTGCGTGGTCGAGCTTCCGCATCTTGCGCAAGATCCCTGTGGCTGATGCCTTTGTATTGATTGCGGTCAGTGCTATTACTGTATGGCAAGATTTAGCCATTGCCGTGATTTCCGGGGTGATCATGAGTGCCCTGAAATTTGCTTGGGAGAATGCCGTTCGCATTCGTGCCCGCAAGCGCATTAAAGAGGATGGCACGAAAGTCTATGAGATCTGGGGACCACTATTCTTCGGATCCGTACAATCCTTTGCGACGAAGTTTGACGTAAAAAATGATCCCGCCAAGGTGGAGATTGATTTCATCGAATCTAGAGTGAGTGACCACAGTGGTATTGAAGCCATTGAGCGAGTAATCGACAAATACTTGGTCGCCGGAAAAGAAGTGGTCTTGACCCACCTCAGCCCGGAGTGTAAGGCCATTTTGAACAAGGCAAATCCTGCCTTTGATAAGTACATCCAAAGTTCGATTGAGGACCCTCGTTACCACGTGGTGACAGATTTGATGGACGCCGAGGTATAATTACTACTTTACCTCTATGAAATACCTAGCCCCTCTCCTTCTGATCGTCTTGCTGGCCTCCTGCGAAAAGGAACCCGTGGATTGTTGTGATCCCAATCCAAACCCCGTCGACACCACTGGCAACCCTGGAGATGGCTACACACAATATGGCACGCCGTTCGATGCGGTGCCTGTACCTGCTGATGTGGTGATGTATGAGATAAACCCATTAGTGTTTTCAGCTTCACGAGATTTTGCAGGCATCATGCCCCGCTTGGATAGCATCAAAGATCTCGGAGTGAATGTAATCTGGCTGATGCCGGTCTATGAGATGGGATCGCTCAACAGCGTAGGTTCGCCCTATTGCATCAAAGATTACAAGAGCCTCAATCCTAATTATGGGGATTTAGACGACCTGCGCGAATTGGTAGATAGCGCCCACGCCAAGGGTATGGCCGTGATGATGGATTGGGTCGCCAACCACACCTCTTGGGATCATATCTGGATGGCTGATGAAAGCTTCTATGTCAAGCAAAATGGTGTGATTATTCATCCCCCAGGAACGAATTGGCAAGATGTTGCCGAACTCAACTACAGCAACGCTGAAATGCGCGGAGAAATGATCAGCGCCATGAAATACTGGGTCCTTGAAGCCAATATTGACGGCTACCGCTGTGATTACGCGACCGGAGTGCCCGGATGGTTTTGGGAAGAAGCCATCGACACCTTGCGCAGCATCCCCAACCGCGACCTGATCATGTTCGCGGAATCTGATGATTTGAGCCTCTTGAACAAAGGATTTGATATGGCCTTCAGCTGGGGCTTCTACGGCAAGAGCCTCGGAGTCTTCACTCAGGGTGACGATGCACGCGGGCTTTATACCCAGCACGCGACCGAATTCTTCAGCCTCGACCCCGGTAAAACCATGGTACGCTTTGTGACTAACCACGACCAAAACGCTTGGGACAACACCCCTCAAGCACTTTTTGGAAGTCAGGACAAGGTCATGAGTGCCTTTGTATTGGCCACTACCATGGGCGGTGTGCCGTTATTGTACAATGGCCAAGAGAAAGCGCTGTCGTACAAGCTGCCGTTCTTTACACCGACGAGTGTGGCCATTAATTGGTCCCTAAATCCTGAGGTGACGAAGGAATACAAGGCGATCTTATCAGCGTACAACACCTACGATGCGCTTAGAGGGGAATCTAGGACCAATTTATCTACGTTCAACATCGCCGCCTTCACCGCCATCGGCACTGGGCACGAGGCTCTCGTTGCCGTCAATCCGCGGAACTCTGCGATGAGCATAGGGCTGCCAAGTGATTGGCAAAGTATTTCCGTGCTTGATCCTATTAGCGGCGCAACCGTAAATACAGGTACTACCTTGATGTTGGCTCCTTATCAGTATCAGATCTTTATTAAGTAGAAATACTTGTTTTACTTTTTAATAACATGAATGTTTAATTAATTGATTTATAATTAATTAAATTCAATCTCATTAAATCATTTACCTCATGAAAAAACTATGCTTGCTCCTAACCGCGCTCGCATTTACTCAATGCGTAAATGACACTCTTACTGAATCTGAAGTCTCAGATTTTGTTACGTCTCACTTCAACGAAAAAGTGGGATACGATGATGCCGTAGATTCTTTTATAGAAGACATCGGTGAAGATTTGACCGTTCTCAACACACTATGGGGACAATCAAGACTATATCCTGTGGAAAATGTTAAAAGCGAATGGTTCTATGAAGATTCCGTTACTGTAGAAATTTTTGACATCTACATAAACGGTGGTACAGCTGTTGTTTTAGGTTCCGATAAATATTGGATAGACGGTGAAGCGACCGGTACTTCAAGATTCTGCGGAACTGTAATAAGAGAAAACGGGAAGCTAGTCTGGAAACGCTACGCCTTTGCTTCAGAGAATCAAAGAGCCGCAGATTTTGTTTGGCCATCCGTTGATGGTGAAGGTGCCTTAGATTCTTACAATGCCATGCGCAACGCTATGGTGAATCTTCGAAATTCTGATGGCTTAAAGATGTCCGATTCATTGGTAGAAGCTTACCCTGACTGGGCATCGGCGCATCTTGGTCAATTACATTATTATATCCTTGCCGGAGATGAAGATAATTTGCGCTCCAAACTCGCCGAAGCCCAAACTAAATTAGACGGCGCCACAGCTGCAGAGAAAACTCTAATCAGCGCCTATAATCCTGATTTAACTAGAGAAGAAAGGAGGAATACCCTTGCCAAGGCACTTGGTTTCGCAGGGGATGATCCAATGATTCGATTCTGGTATACTTGGACATTAGATGATGTTACCGATAAAATTGCAGTCCTCGAAGCAGGGCTCACAAGATTTCCAGAAAGCTCTGTCTTAAACAACATGATGGCATACGTTCAAATGGATGCGGGAGATTTAGATAAGGCTGAACACCATTTAAATGTTTACTTAAGAGTGCATCCAGATGAAGCAAACGCTTATGATAGTATGGGAGACCTCTTGGTTGAAAAAGGTGATATAGAAGGTGCGAAAAATATGTATTTGAAGGCATCAGAAATGCACCCCGATTTTGCTGAAGTCAGTAAGCGGAAAGCTGACGAACTTTAAACCTTAACTGAATAGATTGATGAGAAGCTCCCTCCGGGGAGCTTTTTTTTTTGATTTTTGCCTTCGGCAAAGATCCCTCCTGCTCCAAATTCCGAACCAACAAGCCCTGCGCAGCTTTCGCTGCCCAGCGGCTTTTCCATTTCCCCGCGCCCTGAAGCAAGCTTCGGGCGCTTGGAAATGAAAAAGCCCCGCAACTTTCGTTGCAGGGCTCTTTTGGTTCTTTGTGACCGCGGAAGGATTCGAACCTTCAACCGCTTGATTCGTAGTCAAGTACTCTATCCAGTTGAGCTACGCAGCCATCCTTTCCCCTATGGGGTGGCAAATATAGACCAAAAAGTTAATTGCAAAAGTCCCTTGGGGGATTTTTTGATGGGAAAATTAGTCTCTTATTGAACCTCAACGGTGAGGCCTACATCACTCATGAGGGAAGCCTTGTGTTGGAGTTCGTCAATGTCGCCGGTCATGACTTGGCACTTGCCCTTGTAGTGAGTGATCCAGGCACATTGTTCTGCTTGTTCCTCAGTATGTTCACATACCGCGCAAAGGACGTCAATGACAAAATCAAAGGTATTCTCATGGTCGTTGAATAGGACCAGAGATCGCTCTGCTTGAAGAACGGTTTCTTGTTGACTTTGATATTGCTCTTTCGTGCTCATGTGTTCAAATTTATATGCTACGCATCATTTGATGCAAGGTTAGGTGAAAAATTATTCACCTTAATCCTCGATGCCGAATCTGCGTTGGAGGAGCATGATTTTTCCTTTTCCTGCTAGGTTGTAGGAGAAACCGGGCTGGTCGCCTTTGGCAGCGACGCTACGGTCCTTGGTGTCCTTGGCGAGGATGGCATCGTTAAAGGTGTCGTCGGAGGAGCGAATGCTCATTAAATTGCCTTTGTAGTTGATGAAGAGGTAGTCGGTACCATTATCGAGGTAGAGGGTGAACTCTCCCCCTCTGCTACGCTCTTTAATTTCAACCAAGCAATCTACTTTGGCAAATACCGGCACGTTGTAGATGTTTTGGAGGATGGCCTCGCCATTGCCTTGGAAAGATTTGTATTTGCCGCTGTAGCGCATTTCAATTTGGCTCAGGACAAGAGATTTTCTCATTTCTTTAGGGAACTTGCCTTCCGCTTCGTATTGGGCTATGTCGTCGAGGAACTTGGCCCCATCTTTAGAGCCCATAAGCGCGTAGATCCCTTCTTGGTAATTGAAATCATCGCTGCGACCTGTCCCGGAGAAATCACCGAAGAGCTGGGCCACTGTTTCCCATTGGTCTTTATCCAAAGGGGCATCTATGGTCCAAACGGCATCGATGGTGACTTCGTCTTCTTTCAAGTCGTGGCGTGCGGCACCGCCCATGCGGTTTTCGACTAAGCCGGTGTTGCCAAGGATTTGGAGCGGCCCTGTACCATAGAGCTCACAATCGTAATTGTAGAAAATTAGGTACGGATCTGGAGTAGTGAAATCTTTGAGCTTAGCCGGTGTGGTAATGACGTAGCCTTGTTCTTCGTTGTCGTAAAAGAGTACCCCTGTGGCGCTAATGACCTCGATGTCGCGACGGTCGGCATATTTGGACAAGAAGTTACTGTGCCCGCCAAGGCTGTCCTGGGAGATATAGATGCCGTTAAAGGTATTGTCTGCGAGGCTGGTGGGGTCGTTTTCCGGCAGTTCGATCACGATATCTGTCGGATCGATGGTGGTGGCGATGTCGTACCACATGCTTTGAAGGTTCTTACACTCGTTTTGGAGTTTGATGGAACCGAGATAGTACATGGGGATTTCGTCGGCGCGCAAGGTGATTTTACCGCGGTAACCAAAATAAGGGCTGAGGTAGAATTCATCAGATTCGGCGATGTTGGCCTCGCCAATGGTCGTTCCGGAGGTGTCGGGTTTGATACTTTCAAAGACAATGGGCCAAGTACTTCCTTCTTCGTCCTTGTAATCGTACATCCCGTGAGCGGTATAGCGGTATTTGCCGCGGATGCGGACGACGGATTCGTAGAATTCGTGTAGCTCAGAGAATCTGTTTGCGACGATGCGGGCATTGTCGAGCGGATCCATATCTGCATTCATGCGGATGACGACATAGCCACTGTCGGGCAGCACGCGGGAATCGGCCACATCAATTTCTGGCACATCAAACGCTTCAAGGATGCTTGGGGCCAAAGAGAATCTGGCAAACCCGGCAGTGAAATCTAGACTATCCTGCAGCGGATGGGTGCTGACCATGTAGGCCTCGCCCTCGGTATTGTGCTTGATGTCCACTGTTGCCTTGTCCATTTTCCATTCGGCGTGATCCATGTAGGCCAAGTATTGATTCGCGGGGAATTCAATGGTGCTATATGGGTTGAGCTTATCAAATAGGCCCAATTGCTTGTCGAAGTTCACATCACAGGTGGCATCCAGCATCTGGAAGGCCCATTGCTCATCCTCGAGCTTGGTTTTTACACGGAAGTCTTGCGCTGCGGAGGTGAAGGAGCGATGGAAGAATTGGTATCCCTCATGTTCACTGTTGTGCTTCGCGGTGCCGTAGCGCAACTCCCCAGTTCCAAAGAGTCCTTTTCCGCCATAGCGCAACTTGCCCTCAGCCACCACTTCGGGAGTACCGTACATATCAAACGGAATGCTGCGCGATTCAACCTGCAGCTCATCCTCGTAAGGCAACCAGAGGAATGGATTATCTGTACCCTGCACAAACGGATAACCGCCGCCCATGGTCGTATTTTCAGTAATGCCAAAGGTGGCGGCACGACCGGAAGCTTGTTTAGGGAAGAATAAAATATCCTTGCTGACCAAATGGCTTTGAATGTAATCTATGCTGCCCTCGGCATGTAGACCTTGGTTGGACAATGCCAGGGTGCCTTCATAGGTACCCGAGCCTTTGTAGGCCGGCGTTGGGGGCATTTGCGTTTGGAAGCCGAGCGAATAATCTGGCATGACCGTCAGCGGCTGCGGGAAGGTCGGGAAGATGTCGGCGCTGTGGAAGGTGGCATCGAACAGGAGCCCGTCCGTGGTGGCATTATCCAAGGAATCGATGGTAAACGGTTCTACGGCCATGTAGAAGCTACTTCGTTCGTAAACTCCATTGTGAATGCGCGGATGGTCGTAGTAGACGAACGAGTTGTTCAGGGCTTCGAAGATGGGGTATTCCGGATAGTATTCCTTGGAACTCTTGTTATCTGCTTGGTCTATGCGAAGACGCCCTTGAAGGTCTGAAAGTACCGTTTGTACGTTGACTAGTGCGGCACGCTCGCCCGGTGGCGGGTTGAACTCCTTGACCTTGAAACGCATCGAATCAATGCGTGGCATATCGATCATGAAGTTGTCGTAGTTGAAGGCGTATTCTGTCCCCCAATAACTGAAAAGGCCGGCGTTGATTCGCCCGTCAAAGTTGAAGTTCATCCCTTGGTTAACCGTGATGAGTCCGCCTTTGGGAAAAAGATTGACCTGCTGGGAATCACTGACGGCAATCATGCCAATGCCCGCAATGTCCATTTGGTAGTTCAAGAGACTGACTTGGGCGTTGTTGCCTTGTTCTACCCTAGATACGAACTGGATGACATCGTAATCTCGTTTTCCTTCCCAGTTGAGCAGGTATTCAAAAAGACGATCGGTAAGGGTGATGGTTTGTTGGTCTTCATCGAAAGTAACGAATCCTTGAATGGCCATTTCATAGAGGAATTTCTCCCCTTGGTCCATGGGCATGCGCAGGGCGTAGATCAGATCCTTGAGCGGTGCGTCGTTATACCCCCAAGCATAGGCTGCATCGCGCAGGTTCATCAGCGGGTGGGTCTGTTGCAAGCCTGCGATTTCTTCCATTCGGGTGATGCGGAAGAATTGCTTGCTCTCGAATACCGCCGCCTGCATCGAACCTAGGTTGAGGTTGCGAAAATTCAGGACCGGTGTGCCTTGGTTCCAAACTAATTGGTCCACGTTCACCTCCATGGCGTGGTAGCTGTCGATCCACGAGCTCAACCCTAGGCCGGTTTTATACCGTAAAATGCGCAGCTGTCCAGACCGCGGGTCATAGCGCAGTTCACAATACGGATGGTAAATGCTGTCTTTGCCGAGGTGGGCTACCACTTCTACTCGTTTGGAGGCGATGAGGCTATCTTGGAATCCAAAGCGCCCGCCTTTGAGGGTAATGACCGTATCCGTTTTGTAGGTGAAGACCAGCTCTCCTAAAGTGCTATCCGGGCTGTTTCCATAAAATTGGGCCCCGATTACTCCCAATCCCCCTTTGAAGTGGACATCTGGGAAAATATCCTCGATGAGGTAGTCGTTGCGTTCGCTCGTAAATTGCGGGTAGCGCTTGGTGGTGGTGCCGGTCATGCGGTCCTCCAAGGTGCCTTTGATGGGTTCCGGATAAAGGTCATAGGCATGCAACACAGCTTTGGCCTGGTATCCCCCTTTTTTAACATCGAGGTTCCAGGTGCCCAATTCCGCATAGCGCTCGTCCTCCGGCACCAATACTCGGGACCAAAAGACGGTGCCGCCCTCCCCTTCGATCAGATCTTGTTCAGGATAATATTTGAAGTTCGCCCCTATGATTTGGGTGCTGTCCTCGCGGTAATGTCCATAAAGGTCTTCCGCCTCAAAACTGTACACAGGAGCCCCCTCTTCAAAGGCAAAGCCCCATACCGCGTAGGGTGCGCTCCACACAAAATCATTGGCATCGCTGAAGATGTGCTTGCTGTAGTTCAGGTGCTGCTGGTGAATGTAATCTCGAATCTTAGTCGAAGGGTTCTTCTTGGCATAGACCAGTAGGTGCTGGGCCATCTGCTCGGCAGTGCCATAGGCTTCGCCCTCGTAGATGTCGTAGGTCAGACGTATGAGCTCTTCCCATACCTCAGGCTGCACTAGGCGCTTGCGAATGAGTTGGTTGCTCAAATCTATCCACAACTCCCCAAACTCGTCGGCCGCCAACATGGCGTTCGGCAATAGGCTGTCCTGATACAGCGACTTTTGCTCCTTGTTCAGGTCTATGAGTTCGAGAAATTCGTCTTGGAAGAGTTCGAGCTCGGAGAATCGGACCACCTTCTGGGCGTGAAGCCCCAGGCTGAATAGAAGCGCAACAAGCAGTCCAATTCTTCGCATTACTTTCTCATTTTAACACTGCGCCACTGATCGCGCCCTTTAATGCCCTCATAGGTTAGTCCAGCACCCTCGGCACGTTCGCGAAGGGCAGCCACATTTTCCTCGTAAAAACCGCTAAACAAGATGGTACCGCCGTCGGCCAAAGCGGCCACATAAGCGTCCATGTCCGCGAGGAGCACGTTGAGGTTGATGTTGGCGTAGATCAGATCATAGGTATCCTTGATCGCTTCCGCCCCACCCTGATCGCAGCTCATGGCAATGGCGTTGCGCTGTGCATTTTCCAAGGTATTTTCTACGCACCAGGTGTCGATGTCAATCCCGTGAATATGGGAGGCACCACGCATCCCGGCAAGGATGCCGAGGATTCCTGTGCCACAACCCATGTCGAGGACTCGTAGGCCTTCGGTCGGCAACTCCAAGGTCCACAGAATCATCATGTGGGTGGTTTGGTGGTGGCCGGTACCAAAGGACATCTTTGGCTCGATCAACATGAGATGCTCATAGCCTTGTTTTGGCGTGTGGAAAGGAGCATGGATGTAAACGCGACCGTCCACATCAATAGGATCAAAGTTTTTCTCCCACTCCGCATTCCAGTTCACTTGCTCGATTTCTTGTAAGACATAAGTGACCTGAACACCGTCCCATTGAAGGGTCTCGGCGACGGCATCAGAAGAGAATAGATCCTTTAAAATGTACGCCTGAAATCCATCCTCGGTATCGGTGAAGGTATCAAAGCCCAATTCCCCGAGCTGTGCAATAAACACATCGCGGAAGGGTTCCAAGGGAACGACCGTTGCGGTCAATTCAATGTACACTGGGGTTTCCGACATTAGGCTTCGGTTCTAGCTTTTACGATCGCTGTGAAATCTGCTGCGCTCAAAGAGGCGCCACCGATCAAACCACCGTCGATATCTGGTTGTGCAAATAGTTCTGCCGCGTTGCCTGGCTTACATGAGCCGCCGTACAATACCGAAATATCTTGGGCCGCTTCACCGCCGAAACGCTCTACCAACCAAGCACGAATGCCGGCATGAACTTCTTGTGCTTGCTCTGGGGAAGCAGTCTCACCCGTGCCAATGGCCCAAACTGGCTCGTAAGCCAAGATGATGTTGTCCATATCTTCTTCTGAGAAGCCTTCCAAACCTTCGGCACATTGGCTTAGGATCACGTCCATGTAGTTGCCGCTCTTGCGCTCTTCCAAGGTTTCACCGATACAATAGATCGCGGCCAATTCGTTGTTCAATGCCTGACCTATTTTCGCCTTACAGCTCTCGTTGGTCTCACCGAAGTACTGACGTCGCTCGCTGTGACCGATGATAACGGCGTCCAAATCCAAAGAGGCCAACATAGAGGCGCTGATTTCACCGGTGTAGGCACCATTATCTTGTTCGTGGCAGTTCTGTGCAGCGACAGCGATGAATGGATTATCGACCAATTCATTCACGACATCACTCAAGAACACGGATGGAGGAGTGATAATAACACCTGTTTCTCCTACGAGTTCTTCCGTCAACGATGACTTTAATTCTGCGACCAAATCCATCGCTTCGTTATACGTCGTGTTCATTTTCCAGTTACCTGCTACAATCTTTCTTCTCATGATTATTTATTGATGTTGTTGTGTGTTCTTAAAATAGTTCCGCTCGTATTCTTGGATCGAGCACTGCGTACAGCACATCCACTATCGTCGTTAAGAAAACGAAGATGGTGGCAATGACCATGACGCACCCCATTGTTATTGGCAAATCTCGAGTATTTAACGCTTCCACGAGCAATTTTCCCATGCCATTCCAACCAAAAATAATTTCGACAAATACCGCCCCAGCCAAGAGCGATGCAAACCAACCGCTGATGGTCGTAATGATAGGATTCGAGGCAACCGGCAGGATGTGTCGGAAAAAGACTCGACCTTCCCGTAGGCCCTTGGCTCTTGCGGTGCGCACAAAGTCTTGCTGGGCAACCTGCAGTACGCTATTGCGGGTAAGTTGTAGCACTACACCGATGGGACGAATGCCTAAGGTCAAGGCCGGTAGAATGAGGTTTTTGAGTTGCAAGTAGCGCTCACCGGTATAATCGTCCACGGCATATAAGGAGCCCGTCAGGTTCAATCCCGTCCAAGGCCCGAGCAGGTAGGCAAAAATCCAAGCAAAGAGGACGGCAGTAAAAAAGGACGGCAAACTCATTCCCAGGGCGCTGAAGGCAGTGAGGAATTGGTCCAACATGCTTCCTTCCCTATACGCTACCACGGCGCCAAGCACCCCGCCTACCACGACGGCAAAACCTATGGCTACTAGTGCCAGCAAGGCAGTGTTCGGGAAGGTCTGCCCTATTAACGCGCTGACTTTTTGTCCCTGGCGTTGGAAGCTCTCGCCAAAGTCCGGTGCCTTGAACAGCGGGCCTTCCCCGGTGAAGTTTACGGGTGAGATACGGCCCAAATACTGCACATATTGCACGCTTAGCGGCTGGTCCAGCCCGTACTTCGCGCGCACGGCCGCCAGTGCTTCAGGATCGTCACGCTTACCCAACATCATTTGCGCTGGATCACCAGGAACAAGCGTAAACAACAAAAACACCAACGTCGCTACACCCCAAAGGGTTAGCACAGCGAGGGCGATTTTTTGAAGGGCGAATCGGATCAATTCGGGGTATCGTTATAATGGTATTTCGCAGTGACCGTACCACGCTGGAGCACCACCCATCCTGGGTTAGAACGCACAATAGTCTTCAAGGTCGTTTCGTCGGTAAAGGCAAAAGGAGTCTCGATCGGCATGCCTAAAGCATGCAATTCCTCCGGCATGGAAGCGCTGAGCGCCACGTGTGGGATGTTTTTTTCAGATAATTGGGCCAATTTCGGCACCACCTTCTCCCATCCTTCCGCGTGGGTCTTCTTCACATTGTAGGCCACGAGCAACCACACCTCGTCCAGCGCCAAAATGCTATCGGTCATATCGCCGTAGTCCGACATCAGGCTGAAATCATGCACGGGCGGCTCGTATCCTTCGCTCACTTTAATGGTTTTGCTAAATTCTGAAAGCATGGTCCACTGGGTTTTCTCCCACCACTTCTCATCTACATATTGCTTCGAGGTAATCTCCGTGCGCGTGCCGTCCTCCTGCTCCATCGTATAGATGACTTCATATTGAGGGGGTTCTAGGCCCAATTCCTCCGCAGGTTTCATCCCTTCAATGATGCTCTCCCCCACCGCATACGGACGGAAATCCTTCACCGGCAGGTGGTTCATGACGTGGTAGGTAAATGCCATACATCCCAACAAAATGGCCGGCGCTAAGAATCGCACCACGGCTTTTGGAAAGAAATTGATCTGGCTCTTCTCACCCCACCACAAAAGCGCAATGAGCACACTCAAAACCACATCCTTGTAGAAACTCTCCCATGGGGTCAGTGGAATGGCATCACCAAAGCAACCACAATCGGTCACTTGGTTAAAATAGGCACTCCAAAAGGTCAGAAACGTGAAGAACCCAATCATACCAGTAAGCAGCACCATGGTCCAGCGGCGCTTGATGCCCATCAATAAATCAGCCCCCAACAGCACCTCCACAATGACCAACACTATGGCCAACGGCAGCGCTAAAGGCTCCAAAAACGGGATGTTCAAGACTGGTTCACTGAAATATTCTTCGAGCTTGAAGGAGAACCCGACCGGGTCGTTCATCTTCACCAAACCTGAGAAAATGAATAGTCCCCCTACGAGAAATTGAATGACGGGAATGAGAATGCGTTTGATCATAATCCTGTTATTTGCCGCGATCCATAAACATGATAAGCGCAAATACGCTGTAGTTCACCATATCGAGGTAGTTGGCCTCTAGGCCTTCACTGACCAAGGTCTTGCCTTGGTTATCTTCAATTTGTTTCACACGCAACAGCTTTTGAATGATCAGGTCCGTGAAGCTTGATACCCGCATGTCGCGCCACGCCTCACCGTAATCATGGTTCTTGCGCAACATCAGCTCCTTTGCCTCGTTCGCTTTGGCCAAATACGCCGCGCTGGCCTCTTCCCAGCTCATATCTGGCTGCTCCGCCACCCCGCGTTCGAGTTGAATCAAGGCCATGATACTGTAGTTCAAAATCCCGATGAACTCACCCTCAAGCGGGTCATCTACCTTCTGGGTTCCCTTCTCTTCTATGCTGCGCAGGCGCTGGGCTTTGATAAAAATTTGATCTGTCAACGAAGGCAGACGCAGGATGCGCCATGCGGTTCCGTAATCCTTTCCTTTTTTCTCAAATAAGCCGTGGCATTTATCTAGTACGGCATCGAATTGGTCAGCTGTATTCATTACTTAACTTTGCGTTACCAACGAAGATACGAGAACAATGACGGAGTTCATGCTCAATGTGCAAGGGACAATTCACACGATATCCACACCCTGGGTGATGGGCATCATCAACTG
>Ga0255771_1000680_pt1 | contig 38694 bp, 38 predicted proteins | sample 011ome_19_FD_179969 | JGI IMG/M metagenome (GOLD analysis project Ga0255771, IMG submission 179969) | Coastal salt marsh microbial communities from the Groves Creek Marsh, Skidaway Island, Georgia - 011510BT metaG (version 2) | ecosystem: Environmental > Aquatic > Marine > Intertidal zone > Salt...
AGCCGCTGAATATGCGAGACACAAGCTTTGAGCTGGTAAAAAACGCGCAGTCGAGGCTGGCTTCAAGTCATGTCTGGCACGATGCGCAAGCGGGTATGACGCTTACACCGGCAGCACCTCAGAACCCTGGGTATCGTTTAAAGCCTTACGATTCTGGCGGCATGGGGCTATTTTCAACGGCCCGGGACTATCTGAATTTTCTTGAAATGCTGCGTGCCGAGGGCCGCTTTGGTGAGCAGCAAATTTTGAGCCCTAAAACCGTTAAGTTTATGACGAAGGATCACCTCCCTCGGAGGATTACCGATGCCAACATAGGACCTGATCATGACCCGGTTTTAGGTCTTGGGGGCGGTCATGGGCTGGGAATCGGCGTGTATATCGACCCCGTCCGCCGAGGTGTGCTGTCGTCGGTGGGTGAGAATAATTGGGGTGGGGTGTCCGGAACTGTGTATTGGCTAGATACCACCGAGGAATTGGTGGTAGTTGCCATGGTGCAGTTGTTTAACTCGCCTTGGCGGCTCCGAGATGATTTATCCGTTGGCATCTATCAAGCGCTCTCGAAGGTGTATGAATAGCTTGATCGGGCAGGTCGTGAGTAGCTGAGTGCCCCCGGCCCCAAAGAGGTCGGGGCAGAGGGTACAACGAGGCGCTCAGGCGCGCTTTACCCTAATGGCTCGCGCTTGGTGAGCCCTAGCGCGGTCCGGACTTCGGCCGGGGTCATAATGCCGACGCCCATTGCCTCGACGATCCCAACGGCTTTCGTTACCAATTGCGCATTGGTTGCGAGGGTCCCGCGCTCGAGCCAAAGATTATCTTCAAGTCCGACTCGGACATTACCTCCAGATAACACCGCAGCCGCGACATAGGGCATTTGGTTGCGTCCAATCGAAAATGCCGAGAAGGTCCAGTTTGGGGGTACATTGTTAACCATCGCCATCAAGGTATTAAGGTCATCTGGGGCGCCCCAAGGAATGCCCATACATAGTTGCACCATCACCGGATCAACAATCAATCCCTCTTCGACCAATTGCTTGGCAAACCAAAGATGACCGGTGTCAAAGGCTTCAATTTCGATCTGAATACCCAGATCAGTCATGCGCTTTGCCATGGCTCGCAGTGTTCCTGGCGTGTTGGTCATGATGTAATCAGCTTCTGCAAAATTCATGGTGCCGCAATCGAGCGTTGCGATTTCTGGTCGGCAAACCTCAAGATGGGCGACCCGCTCGGCGGCCCCGGCCATATCGGTGCCCTCGGGATTAAAGGGTAGGGGCATCTCAGCAGGACCGAGGACAAGATCCCCGCCCATGCCCGCGGTTAGGTTCAACACAACATCAACATCCGATGCGCGAATTTGCTCGGTTACAGCGCGGTAAAGGTCAACCCCTCGGGCGGCGGCACCTGATTCTGGATCTCGCACATGGCAATGCACGACCGCGGCGCCGGCTTTTGCCGCATCGATTGCTGATGCTGCAATCTCTACGGGGGTTCTCGGTACGTGCGGGCTGCGATCCTGAGTATTGCCGGAACCGGTGATCGCAGCGGTGATGAACACTTTTTTCTGCATAGCCAGGGGCATGTTAATTCCTTGTGTTGATTAAGGTTGCGGTTGCCCGCCTTTGGGTAACCCGAGCGAGTGAATAGATCTCATCTCGGTCGATATAGATGCCTTGCAGATGCCTTGTCTGTGCTTGGTTAAAAGCGTCACGGCCGTGCAGGATTCTGCGATTATCGAAGCACAGGATATCACCGGCTTCAAGTTGAAATCGGATTTGAAAGCGCGGGTCGGCGGCCAGCGTTTGGAAATGCCTCAATGCCTCATAGGCCCTTGGTATATCGTTGTCATCCATGTTGGGAAAAGCTTTGACGGGATAGAAAGCCCGAATGGTTGGGATGATCGACCCAGGTGTGTAATCGATGATAGGCCCTGACCAGCGGTGATCTAATGCAGGCCCACGGTTAAAGAATATCCACTGCAAGGTCGTAAGCGCCTCGAGCAGGTCAGGCGCGGCCTGCGCTAGGTGGTCGATGATGGCGAGGCTATCACAAAGTGTGGAGAACCCACCCTCGGCCTCATTACAAAGGCAATGTAAGAATTGAAAACCTGGTGGAGTCTCTCGGGTCGGTAGGTCTGTATGCGGTCCCAATCGGTGGCTGGTGTTAGCGGTGGAGTTAGTGTCATTTTTACCTGCAAATGCGGGCTCCGATTTGACATCCCATAAAGCGCCGAAATTACTGTCTCTCACTGGGCCAATTTGCGCTGCCAGGTGCTTTAAATAACCGGAAGCGGTAGGGGCAGCGGTGAGCTTCGTGACACCGTATTTGAGTAAATCTAGCGTCCAAGCGGCGGTGTTTTCATAGGACGTGAAAAGGTGATCAACTGAATGGCTAGGGGGTGCAGGCAGACGCGCAGCAGTCCAGGCGCTAGGTTGTGGTAAGAACGCTGCAGGTTGATGCTGACCTTCGGCGATGTGTCTTAGCCAACCACTATGAAACCGCGATGTATCAGCGTTATTCCAGATAACCAACAGATGTCCGAGCGGATCAACGGATGCGCTGCTCAAAGTTAACTCGACATCGAGATCTGCAGGGTCAATGAGGCCCTCACGGGTCGCATGATCAACGCGGCCATTGGAGACATCGTTTTCTTGCAACCACAAGTAATAGCAGGATAGCTGAGTACCATCTGACCAGCTAACGGCAAGCGCATCCTTGTTGATCGAGATCTCTACCGTTGCTATCGAAGCCTCAGGGTAGTGATAAAAATCTGGCGTTAACGGTGGTCTCTGCCCCATGACATTCTCCTATCAGAAGGATGTTCTCATGTCCCTCTAGGTAGTGGAAGCAGCGGCTCTGGCCAGCTAAAAAGACAAAAGAAGGCGTTACGCAACCCAGTGAATTGACTCGAACGCGGGTCACAGCGTGTGCCAACCCGGCGGCAAGTTTACTCGGGTAGCCCTCCTAGAGTTTCGGTATTACCATCAACCGCCAGGGCTTGCCCAGAGATGAATCGCGCTTCGTGACCTGCTAAAAACAGTGCCATATTTGCAACATCTTCTGCTGCGACAAAGGTGTTTAGCGAGGTTTGGGCTTCATAAGCCGCTCGAACATGATCAGTCGTAACGCCTCGGCGAGCAGCATCGAGTTCAATTACCTGATTGATCCTTGGGCCCTCAACGCTTCCGGGGCAAATTGCGTTAACGCGTATACCGTATTTGCCATATTCCATGGCCCAGCTTTTAGTGAGTCCAATAAGCGCCCATTTTGAAGCCACGTAGGGTGATCGATTTGGGCAACCAAACAGTCCGGCGGTCGATGAAATGTTGATAATTGAACCTCGTGCGGCTTTGATGAGAGGCAGGGCGAGGCGAGTTGTATAAAAGGCACTACTAAGATTGACCGCAAGGGTGCGATCCCAATCGCTGACCGAGATATCGTCAAGCTCGCCGTTCGGTCCAGCGATGCCGACGTTGTTTACGAGGCAATCTAGGCGTTGATAAAGGTCGGTCAAGGTTGCAAAGAGCTTGGATACAGCCTCTGAGTCAGCAAGATCGCAGCAATAAACGTTGGCTTCCGGCAGTAAGGATTGGGCCTGGTCTAAGGCGGCAGGATCAGAATCGACTATAAGTAGTTGATGCCCATGGTTAGAGAAAGTCTTAGCAATAGCAAAGCCGAGACCGGCGGCGCCGGCTGTGATTAGCGCTAGAGGTTTAGCGGACATAAGTAGGCCTTGGGCTCATGAGAAGCGGGTAGTGTGCTAGAAAAGGCAAGGATCGGCTAGCAGTTGATCGTTGCGTCTGTTATCGATGTGTGCGGCTTAGGGCCGGATTGTCGGCGATGTCTTTTCGATTGGATGACTTTAATCTGAATATTATCGATAAGGATTTGGTGCTCATTAGGCTAAAGTAAGTCGATGGCGTGTACAGCGCACTGATGACGCAAAGGCTTTATCGCGTCGCGACCGAGTAAGGCTTGCTCGTTCAGCGTTGATTTGATGGGTAAACTGGGTCTCGCGTGGTTAATTGAGCGAACACATTCACGAGGGGTGTTGATATGTTGAGACTAGGATGGATGATTATTGGCGGACTCGTCTGTCTGCTCATCGGTTTTCAGGTAGCCAGCGTTCAACAATTGACCGAAAAGATGACGGGGCCAGTCGACAACCGTGGCGCTATGCAAGACAAGTCCAATGCTAGCCCAGCGTTACCTGACTTAGATGCAATTCCGGTTAAGGCCTTGGCCGATAAGCTTGATGCTAGAATCGCTTTGAAAGCTGCAATACAGCAGGAATTAGATCTAAGAGCGGATCTTAAAGTTGGTGACGAAATTTCGGTGCAGGGTGTCACTGTTAGGATCACTCGTGTGCCAAGGCAAGATCCGCTGGTCACTGGACGATATGTCATTTTGTCCGAGCAATAGGGTGTCTAGCTTTCTTTGCTAGGCTTTGTGGTTTCTCTCGTTGCCCACCATGCCTCATGCGTTCAGCAATCGATCTATGCCTTAAAAAAGGTCAGGGGGTAAAAACCACTTTGATAGCCTCTTCGGCACGCAGCTGAGTCTCATAGGCTTCACTGGCTTGTTCTAGAGTAAACGTGTGACTGATGAGCGGTTTTCGATTGATAGCTCCAGTTCGAATCAAGCTCGCCGCTTCTTTAAACTCCTCTATCGACCATGCCCAGGAGCCCAGAAGCTGAATGCCTTTTCGGACAATTAGGTTGTAATCAATCTTTGGCGACTGCTCAAACACAGCCACGACGACTACTCGCCCTTGATCCTTTACGATAGCCAGTGCTTGTTCTAAAACACTGATGCCCTCGAAGTTCTTACTCATGCCAGCACAATCGTACACGGTATCGACGCTGCCGGTCGTGATATCAAGCAGCGTCTCCTCGGAGAACGCTGAGCTGCCGCCTAAATCCTTGACAATATTTTGCGCGCGTACGTTGATGACAGAGTCGGCGCCCAGTTCGGTTGCCTTGGCGAGTCGCTTTTCTGAAAGATCTGCAACGATAACTTTAGCTTTGCTGCGCGCCTTGATGCATTGCAAGATGCCAAGACCGATGATGCCTGCCCCCATAATGAGGTGGACTTCTTCATCTTGTGCCTGGCCCAGATTTGCCGCATGTAATGAAGTTGCGAGCGGTTCGGTTGTGGCGGCCTCGCTAAACGAAATGTTGTCACCGATGGGTAATATCGTGTCGATTCTTGCTTTGGGAATCACAACATACTCTGCATTTGCGCCCATGCCGATGCTGGTTACGCGGTTGCCCAACTCAATCCCTTCAATAGGACCGCCGGTTTGCACCACTTCGCCGCTAAATTCGTGTCCTAGCACCCGACCCTGTTCAATGGGATTCCCCAGCTGTTGGAACAAGCCATGACGATAGGTATGCAAATCAGAGCCGCAGATGCCGCAAGCTCTGACCCGGAGTAGAACATCCCCCGGTGCCAGTGCGGGTGGGTCAATTTCTTCAAAGCGGACATCCTCCGGTCCGTGAAATACTGCAGCTTTCATGGGCATCTCCCTATTGCGGTCACTAGCAGAGAGTGTACCTAATTAGCGTCTTGCCGCCTAAACGATATGACGTGCTGACAATTTTTCGATCTTTTCACTTAAATTCATCGCAAGCAAAAGGCGTTACGTCTACGGGAGAAACACAACCTCAGGTGATGCTCCGCTGATAGCGCGTTGATGACGCGATGTTGTTGGCGATTATCTGTCCATTAATACTTCTCTATAAACCGTTATCAGCGCTATGCTGTGGGAGTTACGAATTAGAGGATCAGTCAGGAGAATTGAATTATGGAAATTGCAGGCAATTGTGGTGTTTTTGTGGGAGGAGCCTCGGGGATGTGTCGGGCAACAGCGATGCGGTTCGCAGAAAAGGGCGGCAAAGTCGCCATCCTGGATTTAGAGCAGTCCGATGGCGCTAAAGTTGCCGAATCTCTGGGCGGTGTGTTTCAACCCTGCAATGTGATGGATTATGAAGGCATGGAAGCGTCGATCGAGTCTGCGGTTAATGCGATTGGTGGTATTCATTTTATGGTTAACACTGCTGGAGGTGGTGTCGCACAGCGAACGATTAAGAAAGATGGCAGCCGGCATGCGTTAGAGGACTTTCGTCGAATCATCGATTTGAACCTAATCGCATCATTTAACATCAATAGTATTGCGGCGCAGCACATGGCAAGCAATGAACCTAATGAAAATGGTGAGCGTGGGGTGATGATAAATACTGCGTCCATCGCGGCCTTCGAAGGCCAGATTGGGCAAGTGGCTTATACCGCGGCCAAAGGTGGAATAGCCGCAATGACACTCACTATGGCGCGAGACCTGGGTACCCACGGTATTCGGTGTATGACCATTGCCCCCTCGTTGTTCGATACGGGACTGACTGCAGGAATCCCCGACGAGGGTGCGCTGCAGTTAACGAAGGATGCGGCTTTTCCAAAACGGATGGGTCGACCGGATGAATTTGCAGTGATGGCGATAGCGATCTTTGAGTCGGCCATGATGAACGGATCAACTCTTCGGGTTGATGGTGGCCAACGGTTTGCGCCGCGCTAAAAGGCTCGGCTGACGTTCGAGTCGTCTCAGGTTTGGACTGTACTGGAGGCGCTAAAAACTGCTTCCCCTCGGGGCGATGTGAGTCGAATAGGGCTCAGCATCGTACCTAAGGGGGTGATAACAAAGCGTGTCTCTTAGTGATGTCAAAACCAATGTTTAAGGGGGCAGCCGCTATAGTACTGCTCGCCCTCGCCATAGGGGTAAGAGCTGCTGAGCAGGTCCAGTTAAGCTGTCAGAATACTGCTGGCGAAGCGGCGCTCTCTTTGTTGGTGACCCCGAATGTGTATTCCGTAGTAGAAGACCAAGTTGGCATAAGTTATCAGGTTTCATGGAATCCTGATTTTATCATTGTTTACTTCAGGGCTGATCGCTCAGATGGGGCTTCGAATAACAACTATTTGAAGATTGATAGTGGGACCCTGAAATATACCGGGCAACGACAGTGGGGCACGATGATACAACCCATTAGCGTCAAGGGCCGGTGCCAAATCGACAGGGTAAAGTAAAGTCCTCCTACTCCGCGAATAGTTCACTCAAATAAGACAGGTAAGCCTTCGTTGATGGCGTTGAGTCGTATTTGGATGCAACAACATTTTTTTAGTGTTGGCGCTTAGGCTTCATTCCGCGAAGTCCCCTAGCTTGAAAAAAATTGCCTGAGCGTTTGGAGCGATGCCGTCGGCCTTGATTTGGAACTGGGATCCAACAGGCTTACGAGGCATTAGTAAACGCAAAACACTGCGCGCGAGATGGGTTACGGGCGACGCCGTTTCGGCAGGCGCCAAGTGTCTGTTAGCCGAGGCCTCGCTGGATACCTGCCTTTTTAGGCGGCACATTGTGCTTATCCCAGTCTTGCCTGTCACTTTTGTCCTCAACATGTGCTGGTTGCTCGAATTTGATATATCTGTAAGCTTTAGAGGATGCCTACTGTACTTGAAATTATTCCAGACCAGCTGCGCGAGGAAGTGAACGCTGCCGTAAGTTGGTTTAATGCCCGCGAAAATGCTTCGTTCGAAGTGACAGGTATTGTTGATCCTCCAAACGCGGCTGGCTCTGGAGAGGATCTCCGCTTGGTGCTGTGCGGCGAGGGTGTGTGCCGCCAGGAAACATTTAAAGTCGCCGCGTCTGAAGATTTGTCTTCGGTACAGTGGTTAGGGTTAGACCACGCCCAGGACAGCGCGGGCGTTGCCGAACTTGATCCGCCTCCTGGTGCAAGGAGAACATGGCTGAAAGATGTGGCTGAGCGGCATGCTTTTGTTGTGTTGTTGTTTTATCGCGGCTTCTGGTGACCCCCTTGTCGCCTCGAGTTGCGAGGCTATGTTTTTAGTGGTGTGGTCGACGCTATTCGAGCTGCAGGTGGGGAAGTTTATGCAGTAACCAGTGAGCCGCAAGCGCTAGCGTCTCGTGCTCAAGAAGAGTGGGCCCTTTCTTTTGAGTGTGTGGGAGACCCGCATCAAGAAATCGCAGGCGCTGCACGCCAACAGGGTTTGCTAGATTTGCGGACAAACGAAGTGGGTGAATTTATAACCCGCGACACGGCCTGGGATGTCTCCCACCCTAAAGGTTTTTATCAGCCCGGTGTGCTTGCACTGAACACTGAGCGTCTACTTTATCGCTGGCGGTCTATTCCCAATCGAAAAAATATGGGTGGTGCTGGGGGCAGGCCGACAGAAGATTATGTTTGGCGAAAGATTCAGGCAGCTTTGAACGATCCTCTAGGGAACGATGCGGAGTTAGATGAAATGCCTGAAACGGGGGGCAAGGCGCCTCCCTTTTTCATATTCTCTTTGATGCTTATGGCGCACGGTTGGTTTGTCAGACCCAAAGCATTTACTTATCAAGGAGATGGTGCCAACCCAATGCAACGTTTCCCGTTGGTGATGATGCGACTTCTGGCGTTTTTTGGATGCTGGATCGCAGCCTTTATACTGTTGCCGACGATTTGGGTCGGTCTTGCGTTAACGCTTTATGCACCGTTGGCTATTCTGGGTATTCGCAAGGTCTATGGTACGTTTGCGGTGGAGATGCCGGAGTGATTACTTCTACCTTGACTAGAGGGGTGAGATCTATGGATATCGGGCTTAAAGATGTTGGCGGAGCGGACGGGACTCGAACCCGCGACCCCCGGCGTGACAGGCCGGTATTCTAACCAACTGAACTACCGCTCCAACAAAGAAAACTTGGTGGGTGTTGCAGGGGTCGAACCTGCGACCTACGGCTTGTAAGGCCGTCGCTCTCCCAACTGAGCTAAACACCCGCAATTCAGGAAGCGCAATTGTACAGTGATGGCAGGTTAAGTCAATCTCACCGGCGCGCGTTGCAAATCACTGGCAAAACCCTCGTTAAAGCCTAATGGCGGCTCGAATCAGCTCAATTCAGAGCTTGATGCCATCGATTCGGTCTTTTCTAAGCTTAGGGACAAAAGCCGGTTCTATCACTTTTTATTATCGCCTAGCCCATGGGAGGAAAAGTCGCTGTGGCCGAGAGACACCGCCTTTGAATAGCGTTTTTATTTCTAAATGTATGACTGAAACAGTAAAGAGACGTAGGCGATTTGCGTATTACTCGCTCTTCCGAGCCCTTAAGCCAAACAAAGCCTCGATTCGTAGATATGACAAGGGCAGAGGGTGCAAATTTGGGAGAATTCAGCATGTAGTGGGAGAAACCCCCTGCAAGCTACTCAGCGATACAGAGGCGCGTGCGCCTAGGGAACGGACGATAACCGGCGCAAGGATATCGCCACCAGATAACCCCTCATCGATGCAGAGCAAAAAGTTGAGATATGGCTGCCTTGACATCGGATGAAGGCGACAGCTCGTAAAGCCAAACAGCTTTGGGTGCAGGGGGGAGTGCGATCAGGTGATCTACAACAAATGGTCGACCTGCCAGCTTTCGCAAAAAAGCAGCCAATCATCGAGGCTTCAGCCAAAAATGCACAAATTGGCTAGTAAAATCAAAACGACAGGGTATAGTTTGCGCCCATGAGAAAGACCTACATAACAGCTGCTTTCGTGGCTGCTTTGATCGTTGGCTGGATTGGGTCCGGTCTATTGAAAGAAGAAAGCGCGCGCCCTGCTCAGTCGGTAGCTTTGAAGAATCTTGCGCGTCAAGCAAAAAATGAGGACAGACCGCTTTCTGTGGTCCGCATCAGTACCAGCTATGCGAGCGAGCAAGATCGTTCGATTCGGGTGAGAGGTCAAACCAAGGCAGAACGCACCGTGGTGGTTCAATCCCAGATTAGTGGTCTCGTAAAGGCTCGTACCGTCAATCGTGGTGATCAGGTCGTGAAAGGCGATGTCCTCTGTGAAATTTCTATAGAGGATCGAGATGCAAATTTGAAGGAGGCGACTGCAGCTTTGTCGCAAGCCGATCTTGATTATCAGGGGGCTTTGCAGCTCGCGGCCAAGGGTTTGCAATCAGATTCAGCCGTTGCTGCAGCAGAAGCGCGGGTCGCAGCGACTCAGGCTGTGGTTCAGCGCCGGCTGCTTGAAAAGTCGAAGCTACGCATCAAGGCGCCTTTTGCGGGTGTTGTCGAAGATATCCACATGGAAGTTGGCCAATTCGCGACCCCCGGGACTGCCTGCGCCACCTTGGTCGACTTGGACCCTATGCTATTGGTAGGAGAGGTCTCTGAGCAGCAGCTGAGCGGATTGGTCTCTGGCCTACCGGTCACGGCTCAACTATCAGATGGGCAAAATATTGTCGGCCAGGTTCGTTACGTGAGTCAGGTAGCGAATGCTGGCACGCGAACCTATGCTATCGAGGCACTCCTGCCGAATGCCGACGGGCGTATCAATAGCGGCCTCACGGCCTCGATAAATATCGTAACCGGGCGCAGCAAAGCGCACAGAATTTCACCAGCGCTCTTGGTGCTAGATGATGAAGGCCGTACTGGCGTGCGAGCTGTGTCGAAGAATAACATCGTAGAGTTGCACCTCGTTGATCTCTTAACAGAGGGCTCAGATGGCGTCTGGGTAGAAGGGCTTCCTGAGGTCATTGATTTAATCGTCGTTGGCCAGCAGTCGGTTATTGCCGGCGAGAAGGTTGAGGCCAAGCAAGCTGAGCTCGATTTCAGCGAAGCCATAAGTCAAGGCGCAAATCTCCTGTGAACGCTTTTATCGATACGGTTGTAGGCCGACCTCGCACCACGCTTTTGTTATTGTTTATGGTGTTGTTGACTGGCATAGCGAGTCTGCGGTCGATTCCTGTTGAGAGCGACCCGAGTATTGCCGTTCCCTTTTTCCGAATCCAAGTTTTCAATGAAGGCATCTCTGCTGAAGATGGCGAGCGCTTGCTGGTTCTGCCGCTCGAGAATGAACTGCGCTCTGTTGAAGGGGTTGAGGAGTTGCAGTCCTACTCAGGAGAAAATGTATCTACCGTAGTGGTGCAGTTCGACGCTGATCGAGATGTTGATGAAGCGCTAGTTGATGTTCGGGATGCAGTTGATCGAGCGAAAGTTGAATTGCCCAGCTCTACCGAAGAACCTGTCATTCAAGAAATGAGCACCGATGATTTTCCGGTTCTTCAGGTTAATGTAGCCGGCGACGATGTGCCCGAGCGCATGCTCTATTTGGCAGCACTTGATCTCAGAGACCGGATCGAAGCGCTACCTAATGTGCTTAAAGCTGAGATGTCGGGACATCGAGAGGAAGTGCTAGAAGTGACGATTAAGCCAGCAGCGCTAGAGGCTTATCAGATCTCAGGTGAAGCGCTTATTTCAGTGATTGCTAGGAATAATCGATTGGTGCCAGCAGGCAGCTTAGACAATGGCGAGGGCCGATTCGCGCTCAAAGTGCCGAGCGTTATTGAATCGGCGAGCGATTTGTACGATCTGCCCGTGAAAACGACAGCGAATGCGGTCGTCACTTTGAGCGATGTCGCAGAAATTCAAAGACGGTTTAAAGATCGAAGCGGGTTTGTTCGGGTCAATGGTGAAAAGGCCATCAGTATTAACGTTACCAAGCGCGCCCAGGCCAATATTATTGATACGGTGGCAGCCGCTAAAGCCGAAGTTGAGGCATTAAAGCCCTCACTGCCTGGCAAAATCGAAATTATTTACACGATCGATCAGGCCCCTTGGGCGTTACTTCAGGTTAATGAACTGCAGGGCAATATTCTGACCGCATTGGCTTTAGTGATGATTATCGTAGTTGCTGCGATGGGCTTTCGCTCTGGGCTGATTGTGGGATTAGGCATTCCAATGTCTTTGATGTTTGCCGTGACGATCCTTTACGTGATTGGTTTTACCTATAACTTCATGGTGATGTTTGGGATGTTGCTCGCCTTAGGGATGCTGATCGACGGTGCGATCGTTGTGACTGAGTATGCCGATCGACGCATGTTAGAAGGCGAACATCGACGCCAAGCTTACGCCGCCGCCGCAAAGCGCATGTTTTGGCCTGTTGTTGCTTCGATCGCAACAACGCTGGCAGCATTTTTACCGCTTATGTTCTGGCCAGGCATCGTCGGTAAGTTTATGCGCTATCTGCCGGTCACCGTATTTGCTGTATTGTCGGGTAGCTTACTGTATGCGCTAGTTTTTGGTCCCGCCATAGGCGCGCTGATTGGTAGGCCTGGTGCCGATCAAGAGGGCATGTTGCATAATCTTAAGACCATGGAGTCTGGTAATCCGCTGCAAATTAAGGGCTTCACCGGCGGATATGCCCGGGTCCTGTGGTGGTGTAGCCATCACGTTTTTCTCACCCTGTTTGTCACCGTTGGTATTTTGTTCGCCAGCTTTTGGGCATATGGACAATGGGGAAATGGGGTGATTTTCTACTCAAACGCCGAACCACAATTCGCTCGAGTGCTTGTTAAGTCTCCGGGCAATTTATCTGCGTTTGAAGCCAATAGGCTGGTCGGTGAGGTCGAGGACATGCTGCTCGAGGTGAATGGGGTTGCCGAACTCAACACATTCGCCCGATCCAATCCGGGTGGTGACGAGATCGGCACTTTGTTTCTGCAGATGCTCCCAGAGAATGATCGTACCCGGGGGACGGATGCCATTTTCGAGGATGTTCGCCGAGGCGGCCGTCAGATCGCAGGCGTAAATGTTGAAATTGAAGCTATGGAGCAGGGGCCCAGGCAGGGCAAACCGATAGAGGTTGAAATCTCTGCATTCAATCGTGAGTTAATCACGCCGGCGCTCAAGCGAGTGCGTGCCCAGATGGAACGAACCGAAGGCCTCGTCGATATAGAGGACTCTCTGGCTAAGCCGGGAATAGAGTGGCGGCTTGCTGTCGATCGCGCCAGAGCCGCAATGTACGGTGCTGACGTCACTCAAGTGGGTGTGGCCGTCCAGCTGATTACAGCCGGCATCAAAATTGGCGAATATCGACCTGACCGTAGCGATGATGCTGTAGATATTCGCATTCGCTACCCTGACCAAGACCGAGGCATTAAAGCCATCGACGCGCTGCGGGTGTCAACCCCGGAGGGTATGGTGCCGATTTCTAACTTTGTTACAACAGAGGCTAAGCCCAATGTCGGTACGATTCAGCGCTTTAACGGAACCCCAGTCGATTATGTGCGATCTAACGTTGCTACAGGGGTCTTGGCTGATACCAAAGTTAAGGAATTACAAGCATGGCTGACGACCCAGGCCTTCGATCCCGGTGTGACGGTTACCTTTCGGGGGGCCGATGAAGAGCAACAAGAGTCGCAGGCTTTCACCGCGACAGCCTTCGGTTTGTCGCTGCTGTTGATGTTTGTGTTGTTGGTTACCCAGTTCAACAGCTTCTACCAATCTGTATTGATATTATTCGCGGTGGTGATGTCAACTGCCGGAGTGTTGATCGGGTTATTGGTCACTGGCAATCCCTTCAGCTCACTGCTAACGGGAATAGGGATTGTCGCCCTCGCGGGGATTGTGGTGAACAATAATATCGTACTGATCGACACGTTTAATGAACTCAGGCGGAATCACCCTGCGGCAGACCCTATCATGCTGATTGTCCGAACCGGCACCCAGCGGCTGCGTCCTGTGGTGCTGACCACGCTGACCACCGTATTTGGTCTTTTGCCTCTGGCAATGAACTTTAGTATTGATATGCTCAATCGAACAATTACCTATGGCAGTATGTTGTCGTCACTTTGGGTGCCCTTGTCTCAAGCCATCGTATCAGGGATGGCCTTTGCGTCTATTTTGACCCTGATCGCAACCCCAGCAATGCTCGCGTTGCCTTATCGCGTTGAGCATCGCAAGCAACAGCTCAAAACTCTGGCGAAAAATTTGTGGGCAAGGCGTTTAGCTACGGACTGATAGAGCCCCAGCGAGGCAATCGATGAGATTGCTCACGATACCCATACCCGCGTTACCACTCGAAAAAATCTCTATGAATAAGCCACATGCAACCCAGCCCTGCGGCTGATGATTCGGCTTATAAGGCGGTTGTAGGGAGTCAAGGCCTCGTCGCCGTGAATGATGCGCTAAAGCTGCCAGTAACAAAATCGCAAGGCTTTGGACGCTTTTACCGCTGGTCAGGACATTTTGAACAGGGCATCATGAAGCGATCCACTATCGGAGCTCTTTCATGACGACACTTATCTTATTGGCTTTATTACTTGCAGCGGTTCAGATCTGGCTGTTGCCAATGCTGCTAAATTTAAACAATGCTACCTATCTGCTTTCAAATCGGGAAAACCCACCAGAGCCTACGCCGACGCTCGCTCGTGTCCAGCGGGCTGCTACCAATTTTCAAGAAAGTTTGCCGGCATTTTTGGTGTTGGCAGTGCTTGCAGAAATGCAGGGTATTGACCTTACTTTTGTGGCCTCTCTTTGGTTAGCGTTACGTGGGGCTTACGTTGCAACTTATGCATTGGGCATTGTGGGTCTTCGCTCGTTGATCTGGGTTGGGTCCTTTGGTTGTTTGATTTATATGGCCCTCGTGCTAGCGGGTGTTGTTGCAGCTTAATCCATGGGGCAATCGGCAGCGCAGGCATGGCAAATACTTCAGCCAGGGATCTCGCTGTTCTACCTAGATGCAATGCACCCGGGTCTCGGCAATAAGGGCTACAAGCTAAAGCCAATACTGCATGAGGCCAAGGCCCGAGGGGCAAGTTGTGTGGTCAGCCTAGGGGGTGTTTGGTCCAATCATGTACTGGCGCTCGCCCAGCTCGGAAACACGGTTGGTCTGTCAACGGTAGGGTTGATTCGAGGCGACGCCGCAGCCCCTAGAACGGCTATGCTCAATGACGCAGTATCCTTTGGCATGCATCTGGAGTTCATCTCCCGAGGCACCTATCGTAATCGCCATCTTTTAAGTTTCGTTGAGCAAATTGAGCAATCATACCCCGGGAGTTATTTCGTGCCAGAGGGTGGTAGTTCAGCGCTGGGTGTAGCGGGTGCTCGGGAAATCGTTGGTGACGTTGAGCGCCAATTAGGCCGCGTCAATGAGTTGTATTTGCCCGTTGGCACAGGCGGTACTATGGCGGGCATATTATGCGCCTTGAATCACCCTTGCCATGTCGTAGGAGTCTCCGCCTTAAAAAAGATCGAAGCGCAGCAGAGCGACATTGCACGCTGGACACAAGGTCAAGTTCATCCTGGGGTGACCTTCGAGTTGTTGCCCGAGACAAGGTTCGGTGGTTATGGCCGATGTCCGCCAGCGCTGCAAAGACTGATGCAGGAGTTCGAAGCCGCCCACAACGTATTGTTAGATCCTATTTATAACGCGAAATGTCTGGCCTATGCGCTTAGAGCAGCGGAGTCCCATAACAAAAAGGCCAATCGAGTGATCCTTCATACTGGCGGCTTGCAGGGTCGTCGGGGATATCCAAGTTTGGAGGCTAGTTTAAATCTGGCGACCGTTTGACGATAGTGGCCGGTACCCCGGCAACGGTGACGTTCGCTGGAACGTCGTTTAATACCACACTGCCGGCACCAACTTTGGCTGAAGGACCAATTTCAATATTGCCAAGTAGGGTTGCGTTGGCGCCGATAATGACGTTTTTGCGGATTTTGGGGTGCCGGTCACCGGCGACTTTCCCTGTACCGCCGAGCGTTACACCATGAAGAATAGAAACATCATCATCGATAACAGCCGTTTCGCCTACGACCAGACCAGTGGCATGATCAAGCATGATGCCGCAGCCGATTGATGCAGCCGGGTGAATATCTATTCCGAACAAATTACTGGTCTGATTCTGAAAATAAAATGCGAGGGAGTGCCGCTCCTCTTGCCATAGCCAATGCGCAACACGTTGTGATTGCAGGGCATGGAAGCCTTTGTAAAAAAGAAATGGTGTTGAGTAGCTGTTGCAAGCAGGGTCGCGTTCTCGGGTGGCTTTAATGTCAATTTCCGCCGCGTGAATAATGGACGGGTCTTGGGCGTAGGCTTGTTCGATGATCTCTCGAATAGCCATGCTAGACACCACGGGGCTGTCTAGCTTGCTTGCCAAGATAAAACTGAGCGCACCCTCGATGGTATTATGGTTAAGTACTGACGCGTGAAAAAACGTCGACATGATCGGCTCAAAATCCGCGCGCAGTTTAACCTCGTGACGAATTGCTTGCCAAAGCGATCCGGCGGTTTGGAGTTCTGCAACATTACTGCCAGAACTGAACTCGTTAGCATGTCGTCTGCTGATTCTATCACGCATGGTTGAACCCCTCCTGCTAGCGGTATAGTTAGGCCAGCGGCCAACGAATGCAACCTCCCTCAACAGGAAGTTCTAAGAATCAAGTTAGATACAACTAGTAGTTATTAAGCGTTAAGATTGAATTCTGGGGGAATCTTTCATTAAATGCCCGGAGTTCGCGATATCAAAGGTAACGCTGTATGGCATTTAAGCGCGTAGGTATTTTCGCCAGTATTTCTGGGCCGCTAGTGGTTGAATCCATGCGGAGGGTTGTTGCGGTGCTCGAGGCCCGAGGTATCGAGGTGATGCTCGAGCAATCGGAGGCCGCGGCTCAGGCGGTACCAGGAATCGCCCTAACGCCTCGAGAGGTAATTTGTGGCGCGGCGGACCTTGTGATTGCCATCGGCGGAGACGGTAGCATGCTGAGTGCGGCGCGCGATGTTGCGCCCTTTGGCGTCCCCTTGCTGGGCATCAACCGAGGCCGATTAGGCTTCTTGGCGGATGTTGCTCCCGACGCTATCGAGTCACAGTTAAATGCCGTGCTGTCGGGAGATAGCGATACCGAAGCTCACTTTTTGCTCCAGGGCCGGTTCGATGACGGTGAAAACGCCGCAGAAGCGACGGCCTTAAATGAGGTCACGATACATTCGGCAACGATGGCGCGAATGATTGAGTTCGATCTATATATCGACGAAGTTTTTGTTTATACCCAATCATCGGATGGCCTCATTGTCTCTTCACCAACAGGGTCCACGGCCTATGCTTTAAGTGCTGGCGGTCCGATCATGCATCCCTCGTTGAATGCCATCGCGCTGGTACCGATGTTTCCACATTCCCTGAATTCAAGACCTTTAGTCGTGCCAGGGGATTCAGAGTTGAGAATTACCTTAGGCGAGAAATTTGGGGCGGAAGCCAAAGTGAGCTTTGATTCGCAGCTAGAGTTTCGGCTACATCCTGGAGAATCGGTTCGGGTCAAAAAGTTTGCCAAGCCGTTGGCCCTGATTCATCCTGGCGGACAGAATTTCTATGGCGTGTGTCGGTCGAAACTGGGTTGGGCAAATCGCAAAGTGGATGAAACGGCGTCCCCCTAGGTTGATCTAAATTGCCTCTTTGATCTGTGGGTGCTCTAGAGGTTGGCAAGGGGTACGTCCAGGAACTTCTCTAAGGCTGTGGCGTCGATTTGCGAGTTAAAAGGGTGGTAGGCGTTTACGGCCTATTAAGATCACTCGGTCGATCTACATCTTGTAAAATTCCAGCATCTGAGAGCGCCAAGTCGATGACAGATTCTGGGTGTTCGAGCAGCAGCCTTCTGGCGCCTTGGTCACCTTTAAGTGCCCCAAGGGCCGCAAAATACCGATGATGAAATAATACCGGATGTCCTGGGCGGCGCTCATAGCTTGGGCTAATGATTGGCGCTTCGAGCTCGGATTCAAAAAATGCTAACTGAATCTGTTGGAAACTGCTCGGCTGAATAAAAGGCATATCACCTAGACAGATGGCTGCGCCCTCCCAGTCGCTTACGAGGCTCGCCCCGTGGGCCAAACTGTGCCCCATGCCAAGGGTAGCCTTCGGCGCAAAAACGCAGGTGAGTTTGATGCATGCTTGAGAAAGAGCACTCGCGAGAACCTCGTCGCCTGGTCTGAGTACGAGTAGAATTTCCTCGAAAGAAGCGCTAAGACTCGAAACAGTCGCTTCTAGTAAAGACTTACCGGAGGGTAGAGCCGCAATACGTTTATCAGCGCCAAACCGCCGGCCCGCGCCGCCTGCGAGCACAAGAGCGCCAATCACGGCCAAGATTTAGGACGCAGCACGAAAATCAGCTTGGATTTTTGCCCCGGCTGAACTTCGCAGTGCCGTCAATTGTGCAAGGATCGCAACGGCAATTTCTGCTGGGGTTTTGCTACCGATAGGCAACCCCACCGGCGCATGCAGGCGGGCAATGGCCGCTTCACTAATATCGAGCTCTCGCAGTCTTGCGCGTCGATTAGCAGAGGTTCTCGTTGATCCCATGGCGCCGATAAAGTAAGCATCAGTATTGAAAGCTTCCATCAGCCCCATATCATCGATTCTCGGGTCATGGGTCAGCGCAATGACGGCAGACAGAGCATCGGCTGCCTCCGCCCGTATCGCATCGTCTGGGTAGCTGGTGATCAGTTGCACACCCTCGACAGGCCATTGCTCCATGAGGTGCGGTCTCGGGTCGCAAACGATGACATGATAGTCTAGGGCTTTGGCCATTTCAGCGAGATACTGAGAGACTTGCCCGCAGCCAATTAAAAACAGCTGATGCCTGGGTCCAAAAGTCTGGGTAAGCGTTTTATCTCCTACTGCCGTTGCATTACTGAACTCGCCTTCAAAATGAAGGTGTTTAAATCGTTCGGTAATTTTAAGCGACATGTCTCCTGAGGCGAGATCTAAGGTGCGCTCTATGCAGCCTCGCTCGTCAATACGATCGAGGATGCTCTGAATCGAAGCCAGATGGGTTTGGTCAATAAAGGGTTCTATGACGATATGCAATTGACCACCGCAGGGCAAACCAAAGCGTTCAGTCTCGGCTTGGCTAACACCGTAGACTAAAACCTCGGGTCCAGATTTTGCCAGTTGCCCTTGTTGCAGTTTTTCTAATAAATCGTCTTCGATACAACCGCCTGAGAGAGAACCCTTGATGTGACCCAAACTGTTACAGGCGAGCAGAGAACCAATCGGCCTGGGTGATGAACCCCAAGTTTTGACGACGGTACACAGCCAGCTCGGAAGACCCTCAGATATCCACTGAGCTAATTCACGAAGTACTTGTTGATCCGCGTTTTCCATTGCCATCGGGGTTTAAGGTTAGAATAGGAGTGAACCGCGAGTGTACATCATTTTTATTCGCATGGGAGATTCGTCGGGCAATGAAAGCGTTCCACCTGGCACTGCAATTACCAGCCAATCTTGACCTTAGCGAGTTTTCTAGGCAGCTAGCGACTGAGGGTATTGCTCATAAAATCACCTTAGAAGGGGTCTACCAGGTGGTGTGGGTGCCCGAAGACAATGACCCGGAAACGGTAATCGCGCACTTTCAAGCTTGGCAAGCCAATGCGGGGAATTCGGACGCTGGGGTCACCGGACCGGTCGGCCGATTCAGGGCTAACGTGAGACAATTCCCTTTGACGATTGGGCTTATTGTGTTGAACGTGCTGATGGTATGGGTAGGCTTAAATGCCGCCTCAGGAAGTTTATCGGGGCTGATCCAGGCATTAACGGCTACCCCTTACTCCATCGCTGGAGGATATCTCATCTTTGAGCCGGTCAGCGAGACCTTTGGTCGCCAAGAATATTGGCGCCTTATCGCACCGGCGTTACTGCATTTCAGTTGGCTTCATCTTGCCTTTAATATGCTTTGGGTTTGGGAGCTCGGACGCCGAGTAGAACATTTACATGGCAGGATGCGTTTTCTGTCTCTGACTTTTGCCACGGCTATCTCGGCTAATCTAGTGCAACTTGGGCTATCGGGACCATCGTTGTTCGGGGGTATGTCTGGGGTTGTTTTTGGCTACTTAGGGTACTGTATGGTTTGGGACTATTTGAACCCCAGGGCTCGGATTGGGCTTGCGCCTGCAGCGTACTGGGTCATGATTGGGTTTCTGCTATTGGGTTTTTCCGGCCTTTTAGACCTTTTGGGGCTTGGCGCCCTTGCCAACGGTGCACATCTGGGCGGGCTTTTGGCAGGCGCAATTGTCGGCCTAGGCGTCATTCAGTGGTCGCGATGGATAGCAACTAAGCCGTGAGTTTGACTTGATAGCCAGTATATTTACGCACATTGATCACGGTGTGATCTAAAATTAGGTACTGGCCTTTGATGCCGACCAAAGTACCCTCTAAAACCGGAAGCTTCTCAAGATTGTGAGACTTCACCTTCTCTGGATACTGCAAAACCGGGTAATCAAACGCCAGGGGTTCGGCAGAATTTGCAACAGCAATCTCGCCGGGCCCAGCGGCTGCGGCTATGGCGTCTATGGCATCAGCGGCGAGATCCAACAAGCGATCTCGTTCAGCCTTTAAGTCAATGGTCTCGCCAGGACCTTTGAGCATGCGCTGCCATTGGGTGCGATCGCTCACGTGGGCCTTGAGCGCCGCCTCGATGAGGCCAGATTGTCGGCGGGTCGAGGCTGTCATAATGACCATGCCTTGGGTCGCGCCTTGATCTAGCCAACGGGTTGGCAGATTTTCAGCCCGGGTAATGCCAACCTTAAGCGCTGTGGAATTGGCCAGGTAGACCCGATGCGGCTGCATACAAAATTGAGCAGCAAAGTCTTCATCCCGGCAAGTTCCCAAATGAAAGTGGCAGCGATCAGGACTCATGATGCACAAATCACAGGAGGCTAATGATTGAAAGCAGGGGTAGCAGTAACCTTGAGAAAAGCTTTTCTTAGTGACCCTACCGCAATGCTGACAGACAATTTTTTGCTCGAACTCGAGCTTGATGGTTTTGCCTATGAGTGGGTTCATCGGGATCAGGTCGTTGCCAAGGTGAAGCGCGTAGGTCACGACGTCACCGGGCTCACAGGTCATTTTCGAGAGTTGTCCTTGCATGGGAGCATGCTAGCAGAAAAGCTAGGTGGATTGACGGATAATCAAAGACTAGGTTTGCTAGCGCTGGAGGTGGTTCGTGCATCAGGTAGAATAGTCAAAAGATTGGGCGTTCGCTAAGACGCAGTTACGCTCAGTTTTGACGACGACATTAGATCCATTGAGGGAACTGCAATATGAAAGACGGGCAACCAGCAGCAATCTATCTAAAAGACTACCAAGTGTCAGAATTTTTGATTGATACGACTGTTTTGAAGGTGTCTATCGAGGGAGAACAAACTCGCGTCACGAGTCAGCTCTCAATGCGACGGAATCCAGAATCGAAGCGTCAAGATGGGGCGCTGGTGCTAAATGGCGGACCTCTCTTGCAGACTCAGCGTGTCGAGATTGATGGTCGAGCCTTGCTGAACAACGAATATCAGTTAAATGAAGATAGTCTTACGATTGCCGATCTACCGAATCATTTTGTCATAGAAACTGAAGTCGTCATTAGGCCCGGTGACAATTTGGCGCTGTCTGGCTTGTATCAATCCGGCGATATGCTGTGTACCCAATGCGAAGCTGAGGGGTTTCGCAATATCACCTGGTATCTAGATCGGCCAGATGTGATGTCGACTTTTGAGACCACAATAGAAGCCGATCGACAGCAATATCCGATATTACTATCCAATGGTAATTCGGTGGACCAAAAGACGGAGGGTGACCGACATTCGGTAACTTGGCGTGACCCTTTCAAGAAGCCGGCATATTTGTTTGCGTTAGTCGCCGGTGATCTCGCCCATATCGAAGATGAATTTATCACCCAGTCGGGTCGGCGAGTCACCCTGCAGATATACACCGAAGCCCACAATATCAGGCAGGTCGATTTTGCCATGGCGAGTTTGAAGGCTTCCATGCGTTGGGACGAGACGGTCTATGGCCGCGAATACGATTTAGACATCTTTATGATTGTTGCGGTTGAAAGCTTCAACATGGGCGCGATGGAGAATAAAGGGCTAAATATCTTTAATACATCTTGTGTTTTGGCGCACCCAGATACGACCACCGATGCAGGTTTTCAACGGGTTGAGTCCGTCGTCGCTCATGAGTACTTTCATAATTGGTCAGGGAATCGCGTTACCTGTCGTGATTGGTTTCAGCTCAGTCTAAAAGAAGGCTTTACCGTTTTAAGGGATCAACAGTTTTCAGCGGACAGGTGGTCCCGAGGCGTTTGCCGAGTCGGAGATGTTGCAGTGCTGCGAGCCGCACAATTTCCTGAAGATGCAGGTCCAATGGCGCATCCTATTCGACCACCTTCCTTCATCGAAATTAACAATTTCTATACAGCTACGGTCTATGAGAAGGGCGCAGAAGTGGTGCGAATGATTCACACCCTTTTAGGTCCAGATGAATTTCGTCAGGGCACTGACCTCTATTTTGAACGCCATGATGGGCAGGCTGTAACAACAGATGATTTTGTGCAAGCCATGGAAGATGCAAGCGGTCGTGATCTAGGCCAATTTCGGCGATGGTACGATCAGGCGGGTACGCCGGTTGTTCAGGTTAGGGGTCACTATGATGAGGCTGCTCAGGTTTATCGGTTAACCTTGAGTCAAACGACTCCAGCAACGCCAGGGCAGGCCGAAAAACTGCCACTGCATATGCCGATTAGCATCGGCTTGGTCGGACCAGATGGCAAAGATCTCGCGTTTGCGGGCGCGACGCCAACAGAGTCAGGAGGTTTTAGCCGGGTATTGTCTCTCACAGAGGCCGAGCAGACCTTTGAGCTGCAGGCCGTTAGCCTGAATCCAGTGTTGTCGGTCGGTCGAGGCTTCTCGGCTCCGATTAAATTAGCGGTTGATTACCCATCCCATGAGCTGTCGTTTCTGAGTCAGCATGACAGTGACCCTTTTAATCGCTGGGAAGCTGGCCAGCGATTGGCGGTCGCAGAAATACAGGCGGTTCAGGTGCAACTGGCTCAAGGGGAGGCGGCGCGAGTCGACAGCAACTTAATTGATGCGGTTGGCCATCACTTGGCGGAAGCCTTAGCAGGAAAGTCGGACTCGACTTTTGATGCAGAGATGAGCAGTCTGCTGTTAATGCTGCCAGCGCCACAGTACTTGATAGAGTTGCAAGAAGCGGTAGATGTTCTGCAGCTAATAGCCGCAAGAGACCAGGTCCGAAACGCGTTAGCAAGGGCCCATCAAGGGACTTTTAGAGCCTTGTATGAAGCTTATGATGAGCCTGGACACATCGAGATTAATCGCCGGTCAGTCGGGTGCCGGGCGATCAAAAATGTCGCATTGGCCTATCTCGCAGAGACGTCTGACCCAGACGCGCTGTCATTGGCTGTCAATCAATTTAAACGTCAAGCTAATATGACCGACGTTGCTGCAGCGATGCGGGTTATTGAAAATTCGCGTGCGCCAGAGGCGGATGCCGTACGGCCGCTGATTCTTGAGGAATTTTATGAGCGTTGGGCAGATGAGGCTTTGGTGGTCGATCAGTGGTTTGCAATTCAAGCCGCCAGCACGCGGCCAGGCGCGATAGCGCGAGCCGAAAACTTGATGTTGCATCCTGCGTATTCGATGCAAACGCCTAATCGTATGCGGAGTGTTTTATCGTCGTTCGCAATGGGTAACCCTAGCGGGTTTCATGAGACGGGGGGCGCAGGCTATCGATTGTTGGCAGACAAGGTCATCGAGCTCAACGCCTTTAATCCACAAATGGCCGCAAGGATGCTCGGGCCGCTAACGGGTTGGCGTAAATTTGCGCCTCAGTATGGCGAGCAAATGCAAGCGGCCTTGCGTGACATCTTGGCCTCAGGGGATTTGTCGTCAGATGTGTATGAGGTGGTCACTAAATCTCTGGCCTGATCAATGGCGAAATCGGCGATGACAGAGCTAATGAGCTGCCTAGAAGGAAGGGTTTAAGGAGGCATCCAACCCAGTCTGGCGGGTCCGCTTGTTATTGGGTTTTATGGGCCGAACCGATAATCTTTCAAGGAGCATTTGTAAGGTATTGGGATCCCAATTTGATTGGGCTCCGGCAGGGCGATACTGAGCGGATTCTAGCGCAGCTAAAATGGGTTTGAGCGCAGGCTCAATGGCTGTGAGCTCCGCCAGAGCGTGTGTGTCTGGGTAGTAATGTTGGCGCCAAAATTGAAGTTCTTGCAGAGTTTGTTGAGCATCTTTGCGTTTAAGCGCTTGATTTAATCGTCTCAGGTCGTAGGTCGGGGGCTTGGGACGCGTCCTGGCTGGCCGCTTGGGTCTTTTAGCCCGTAACCAGGCCGCAAATGTCACAACCCAAGCAACGAATAGCGATGCAACAAGCCACATCAGGGTTTGTAATTGTGATTCCAAAGCGGCGTTGGCAGTTGCGACGTCGATCTCTTGGGCAGGGGGGGCTTGTACTAGTGGCTCGTTATTGATGCTAGATGCTCCGATTGCGAGGTCGAGCTCGTCTAAGGTCGCTATCCGTTGTTGGTCGGATTCAGTGTCCCACCAGTAGATGCTAAGCGGCGGCAAAGACAGCGTGCCCTCAGCGGTTGGTACGATGCCGATGGTTGTCACCGATTCTGCCGTGATGCCTGTTTGGGCAGTTGCGAACTCCTCTATTACGGGTTGGTCGATATAAATGCGCGCGCGATCGTTATCGGGATAGGCCAATTGTGGTAGCAAAGCGCCAGTGATTCCGGTTGCGCGTACCGTGATGACTTGATTAATGGCATCGCCGACAACCAAAGGTGAATCAGGTCTATTGAGCGTCGTCTCGAGCGTCAAAGTCTTAGCTGGGAGCCAAGAGTCTCCCTGAAATGCTCTAGGAACCGGTTTTACCCGGAGCGTATGACCTTCGGAGACCGCATTGATGCGTTCTCGAGCAGAAAACAAGCCACCCCTACCGCGAGTGCCAACAAAAGACTCCGGTGGTAGTTCAAGGGTGCCACTGGCTTGCGGGAATATGGCGTACTGCTTTTCTAGTACATAATATCGACGATTATTGACGATAGTTTCAAAGCGTTTTTCGTTTTCGATGATTTCAACAACGGCATTGTCTAGGATCGGTGGGCCAGGGAAATCGCCGGATATGGAGTCCGCATAGTAGAGTCGTACGGTATAAAGCAGTTGTGCTTGAACGTAAACATCGGTGCGATCAACTAACGTCTCAAAAAATAGAATTTGCCGCATTTGATTCGTTAACGCAGCGGATTGAGGCAAAACCATGACGGTAATCGGGTTGGTCCTTTCTGTTCCGACGGTGATAGCCGGAATAGATAAAGCGCCCTGACGCTTAGGTCTTAGTGTAAATTGATAATCCACATAAGACCGGGCGGTTTGCCGACCATTGATGAGCGATATTGAGGAATTTTGTTGGGACTGTTGATTGACCACAGCAAAATCTTTTTCAAGCGGTCGCCAATCCGGTTCTACGTTGGTTCGGTCGGTGACTCGAATGGTCAGGGTCAAGAGGTCGAATTCACTGATTTGATTGCGGTCGACGGTTGCCGTGACTGCGGCCTCTGCTGAGACATGAGTGAACGCAAACAGCGCAAATAGTAAGCCGATTCGTAAAAGCATTACCAATTCCTCTCAAAATCTTCCCGTGTAATGTCACCTTGCCGAACGCGCTCTTCGAATTGCTGTTCAAATTTTCGTCGCAATAAACCGCCGGGGTCATCAGGGACCCGTTTTAGCCACTGATCAAGGGCTTGTGATTCTTCCTGACTGAGCGCCTCGGACGGGTCGATTTCGTTGGTTTCTTCGCTTTCGTTTTCATCTTCGGTGGTTTCTTCAGCCGATTGCTGCTGTTCTTGTGCAGCGTCGTCTTGGGTCTCCTCATCAGCATTCGCCTGGCTCTGGGACTCGTCCTTCGAGGTTTCTTCATCTTCGCCGTTTTGATTTTGGCCAGATTGGCTTTCATCCGTCTGATCTTGATCGTTACCTTCTTCACCTTCATCAGATTGGGAGGATTGATCTTCTTGGGACTGTTGTTCCAGCAGCTGTTCGACAAGCGCCTTGTTAAAAGCCGCGTCTTCGTCGCTCGGGTTGATTTCAAGAGACTGGGTATAAGCCTCAACGGCGGCAGAGAGATCACCAGCCTTCGCTAACGCGTTGCCACGATTGTAGTGGTCATCGGCGGTATTTTGTCTTGCGAAACCTTTGGCAGCTGCTTCGTAATTTTCGCTGCGGTAATGGGCTGCACTTTGCCAAGATTGATCCTCGAAGCGTGTTGCAGCCTCCGCGGGTTCACCGGCATCCATAAGGGCTTGCCCCTGCTGATCTTTTGTCGCCCAGAGGTCCTGCCAAAGATTTGCCTGGGCGGGTTCTGGGGGGATGAAAATGAATATGGGGAGCATCCAAAGCCAGCCGCGACGAAAGCCTGCGATAACTAGGGGTACCAGCAGCCAAATGAGATAGGGGCCAAATTCCCGCCAGAGATCAAAGTCTCGGTCGACGACTCTGAAGTTTTCCCCAAAGGCTGTGGGCGGCTCTAAAAAGGGGGCCAGATCGTCCTGTAACAAGTCTAGTCTGGATAAGTTGGCTCCGATGGCCTGGGCAAATCTTGTCAGCGCATCAAACTCAACCTTAGGAATAATCAAACTGCCTGAATCGTCTTTTAAGAAGGTTTCTCCCATCGAGACAGGAAGTTTAATAGGGGCTCCTGCATCGGTGCCCGCCACCATAATGGATAAAACATATTGACTACCGAGCGCCCGAGCCGCGGCAAGTGACGCCTCAGGATCACGAATTTCATCTGTGATAATGAGTATCTGGCCGGTTGCAACGCCAGCGTCCTGGAAAAGATTCTTAGCGATGTTGAGGGCAGGCGCTAGGCGAGATCCTGGTGCAGGCATAATTTCAGGGCCTAGGGATGGCAGTAATGCCAGAATGGTTTTGGTATCGTCCGTCAGTGGCGAGACGGCATGCGCATCGCCAGAGAAAACGATGAGGGCTGTCACCCCTTCCGCGCGCGCTTTGAGTATGTCTTGGATCTTGCGCTTAGCATTTACCAATCGATTCGGCGTCTCGTCTCCGGCATACATAGACCAAGTTAGATCGAGAATAATGACCAGAGCATCCTCTCGCTCGACGATAGGCTGTGGGATTTTTTCCCAGGTGGGCCCGGCGAGGGCCACGATGGAGATTATCCAGGTAGCAACTAGTATAGGCAGAGGATTCATCGTCGGCCGCTGACTGGGCTTGACCAAGAGCGCTGGGATTAATTCCGGGTCGATAGCTGATTGCCAAGCAGAGAACTTGGCGAGACGGCGAAATAAAAAGTAGCTAAAAAAAATGGCAGGTATCAATGCTAAAAGCCAAAAGGGACGAACAAAGTGAAACTCCGCGAGAAAACTCATGATGCTACCTCACCGTGAGGTGGCCTAAGCGTTCGAGCGCTTCTTTGCCAAGAAAGCAGTAACCACAAACCTGCTACACATAGACTGGCAGCCAATGCGATCCCTAAGGGCCAAAAATATAACGATTTTTCGGGTCTATAGGTCTCTTGGTCGACTTCGATGGGCTCCAGCTGATCAAGGGCCTCATAAATGCCCGCCAGCTCTTGTGTCGAACGTGCCCGTTGATAAAGACCGCCAGTTAGATTGGCAATGTCAGTGAGCGTCTGGGTATCGAGCTCTGCCGAGGGGTTGACGGTTCGATCAAAGAGCAAACCTTTGACTTGCATCTGATCGGCGCCAAAGCCAATTGTGTAGATGGTGATGCCCTCTTGAGCCGCTAATTGGGCGGCCTGAATCGGTGTGACTTCTCCAACATTATTGACGCCATCGGTGAGCAGGATCAGAACGCGATTTTCAGCGGGGCGGTCCAATAGACGTTTTACCGCAAGTCCAATGGCGTCGCCAATGGCCGTTTTCCCGCCTGCGATACCAAGAGGGGTCTCGGCCAGCAGGGTATTCACGGTGGATCGATCAAAGGTGAGGGGGGCTTGTAGGTAGGCTTGACTACCAAACAAGATCAAGCCTAGTCGATCGCCTCTTCTGCGTTCAACGAATTCACCAACAACTTTTTTAACAGCGGCGAGTCGGGTGACGGGATCATTGTTCACAACCATATCCTCGGTGCCCATAGAGCCTGATATATCTACGGCAAGCAATAAATCTCTGCCGCTGCTCGGTAAGGAAATGGGTTCGCCGACCCATCTGGGCTGACTACCTGCGACAATGAGCGCGCACCAGGCGAGCGTAATCAACAAACGCCAGATGAACCGACGCCGAATGCCTGCCTCGGTAGTCTGAAGACTGGCCAAGGCCTTAAATTGTGGTGTTCGCAAGGCAGCCTCTTGCTGACGAGCCTCGGGCAGTAGCCAAGCGAGTGCTGGTAAAGGCAGCAGATAAAAGAACCAAGGCCAGGCGAACTCAAGCATGGGGGACTGCCTCAGAGTTTGAGCCAAGCGGCCGATGCTGGCGGATCCATCGATCACAAAGATCGAATACGGCATCGACATGATCATTGGTAAGATCAAACCCCTGTCGATAGGGGCCGTCAATTAGAACTTCACCAGCCCCTAAACTGAAAGCTGTCATATCACCGGTTTGATCTAAAAAAGCGGTCCATCGATAGCCGGTCAATTTGGCCACCTGGTCTCGTCCGAAGGCGGTTAAAGCCGTTCGTTTCATCAGTTCCTGTAGCGCCTTAAGTGTTTGCCTAACATCGCCATGAAGCTGCCAATCGGCCTTAATTGCTCGCAGATGACGCTTTGCCTGCCGGCGATAAGCGGTTTGCCTTAAGCGCTTGATGAGTGCATGTATAGCAAAGGCGAGACCGACAAGCAGCAGGCCCAAAATGATCCACCATCCAATGGCAGGTGGCCAAAATGAAACCTCAGCTGGCAAGTGAATGTCCCGTAGAGCCGCCAAAGGATCTTCGGGCAGAGCCGTAGGTTGAGTCACGATACGCCTCGGCGGTGCATAAGGTTATTGAGATATTCTTCTGGTTCGGCTTGGGCGACAACTTGAGTTAGCCTGCCTCCGGCGCGTGAAAAGATACGGTTGATGAAAAGATTGTGGCGATCGAACCGCGCTGTATGTTCCGCCTGAATGGTTCGGCTTGCCGTGTTGATATCTTGCACATCGACACCATTGGTAATGGCATAGCGTCCGGGGGGTGGTAGCGTTTTATCAAGTGGGTCAAAGATACAAATGCCATGGATCTCATTGGTTTGACCCAACTGCGAGAGTCTTGTTTCTAGTTCGTCGTCTGCGTTCTGAAAGTCACTGATGATAAAGACCAGACATCCATGTCGACTGACACGCTGAGCAGCAGCGATCATTTCAGACATCGGGTAACGTTTGCCGTCTTCCGGTGGTTGGGCTAACTGATGATTGAGTTCGATCGCATCGTGAATGAACCGCAGCAAAGATTTTCGGCTTCGTCGTGGCCTAGTTTCCCGATGCCCCTGATGATTAAAGACAATACCGCCAACGCGGTCGCCTTGGTCCAAGGCCGTCCACCCTAAGGTGGCCGCCAGGCGCGCAGCGGCTACGGATTTGAACCGCACGCGAGAGCCAAAATATAAGCTTTCACTTTGGTCTAATAGGATCAACACGGGTCGTTCGCGTTCCTCTTGAAAGACCTTGGTATGGGTGGACGAAGTGCGGGCAGTGACTTTCCAATCGATTGAGCGAATGTCGTCCCCAGGTTGGTAGATTCTAACTTCGCTAAAATCCATGCCGCGTCCTTGTCGGCGCGATCGTAATTGGCCCGACATGGGATTTGTTGCGATTTGGTTACGCATAAGGGTCAATCGTTTGGCAACGTGTCGCAGATTGATAAGGTCTGAGAGTTCAGCCTTGGTACCTCGACCGGCTAGATGCATTGCGGCGCTCATAAACTAGCCGCAGGCAATACGGTTTAACAATCGATCGATGGCTTGATCAGCGGTGACACCCGCCGCTTCGGCTTCAAAACTTAATACGAGACGATGCCGGAGTACATCATGGGCAACCGCTTGGACGTCGTCTGGGGACACAAAGTCTTTGCCCTGCAAGTAAGCGTGGCTTCGTGCTGAGATATCGAGCGCGATGCTGCCTCGAGGAGAAGCACCATAGTCGAGCCATTCGTCCAGTTCTGGGTCGATCGCAAGTGGCCGTCGCGAGGCCATAACAAGTGCAATGATGTAATCCTCAACAACGGGTTCCATGTGTAGGTCGAGCACCTCTTGCCGCGCAGCGAAAATAGTTTGCTGGCTGATCGTGCTAGTTGGCGCAGTAGCCGCTTGGCGTTTATTCCTCTGTTCCTGGCGGACCAGGTTCAAGATGGTGTGTTCCGAATCGGCATCAGGGTAATCAACCAGTACATGCATTAAAAATCGGTCTAGCTGAGCTTCGGGCAAGGGGTAAGTGCCCTCTTGCTCGATAGGATTTTGAGTTGCCATGACCAAAAACAAATCCGGCAGTGCCATGGTGTTGTTGCCGTTACTGATTTGCCTCTCACCCATAGCCTCAAGCAGTGCCGATTGCACTTTCGCAGGTGCTCGGTTGATTTCGTCTGCAAGCACCAGATTGCTGAAAATGGGGCCCTCCTGGAAGACGAATGAGCCCTCTTGAGCGCGGTAAATTTCTGTGCCCGTGACGTCTGACGGCAGTAAATCTGGCGTGAACTGAATTCTCTGGAATTGGCCCTCCACGGCATCGGCAAGCGTTTTTATCGCTTTGGTCTTTGCCAGCCCCGGGGCCCCCTCGACGAGTAGATGACCGTCAGAGAGCATGGCCATCAATAAACGATCCACTAAATGCTGCTGGCCTACTATGCGGTCAGACAGATGGGTCCGAAGGGTTTCGATTTGAGGAAGATGATTCATAACCAATTTTTCGCAGTTAAAAGCTAAGTGTAGGAGCGCTAGGTTACCCTAAACGTCTTCTATAGACCGCATCTGAATCGAAATGTTCCAATTTCAGTGACTGGCCGAGATCAAGGTGAGGGCAAGCGTGTAAAAATTCAACCACCTTGCTCTAGGGTGTAACAGAAGGCTAATAATTCTGACCTGCGGCGACTGTGCCCTTGGCAGGCATTGGCTTACAAGGTAGACTTTTTGGGTTGGAGACGGCTTCTTAAGCAGGCGCTAGCATCAGGCCCATTGTTAAGCTTTCGCCTCCGAAAGTCATGGACGGCGACCCATAACCAGTCCGCGCAAGCGGGCTGATAAGCAACGTTGATCAATCAGAAGATAAGCCTGTAAGAACATCATCTCTGATACAGGCATCTCTGATGTCACTCCAATTGCAAACAAGGAAGCGCAATGAATCCAAATCTTATGAAACTGTCTCTGCTCCTGCTGTTTTTCCCCTCGTTCGCTTTTGCCAGCGACGGCTTAAATGGCGCCAACACCGCTTGGATCCTGACGGCAACGGCACTGGTGTTGTTGATGACTTTGCCAGGGCTGTCGCTGTTTTATGGCGGCTTAGTACGAGTAAAAAATATCTTATCTGTATTGATGCAGTGTTTTGCGATCACCTGCGTCGCATCGCTGATCTGGTTGGTAGCAGGGTACTCATTGGCTTTTACCGAAGGTAACGCGTTCATTGGCGGGTTTAGCAATGTCTTGCTGGGCGCTGTCGGCGAAGAAAGCTTGTCAGGGGATATCCCAGAATCTGTATTTGTGATGTTTCAGATGACCTTTGCGATTATCACCCCGGCATTGATTGTCGGTGGCTTCGCAGAACGAATGCGATTTTCATCTATGCTGGTATTCTCGGCGATATGGCTTCTAGCGGTGTATGTCCCGATCACCCATTGGGTCTGGGGTGGCGGTTGGCTAGGACAAATGGGATTGCTTGATTTTGCTGGAGGTACGGTCGTTCATATTACCGCTGGCGTCGCTGCTGTGGTTGCAGCGATAGTCATGGGCCCTCGGCAGGGATTTCCAAATCAACCGATGCCACCGCACAATATGACCATGACCATTACCGGTGCTGGATTGCTCTGGGTTGGTTGGTTTGGCTTTAATGCCGGCAGTGCGCTTGCTGCCAATGGTGATGCTGGCATGGCGATGTTGGTTACCCATATCTCAGCCGCCGCAGGGGCGCTGACTTGGATGGCCTGCGAGTGGATTAAGTTCGGTCGTCCGAGCGCCTTGGGTGCGGTAACAGGGATGGTTGCCGGACTCGGTACGATAACACCGGCTTCGGGCTTTGTGGGTCCTGGAGGTGCCTTAATTATCGGTATCTTGGCGGGCTTTGTGTGCTACAACGCTACCGTTTTCTTGAAGCAGCGATTAAAAATTGATGATTCTCTTGATGTCTTTCCAGTGCACGGCGTTGGGGGCGCGCTAGGGACGATTCTGGTGGCTATTTTTGCAAGCGCTGGCCTTGGGGTCTTTAGTGGGCAAGGCTTGGCTGATGGCATGACGATCGCCAGTCAGCTGCAAGTGCAGGTCATTGGTGTGCTGGCAAGTGCCGCTTACACTGCAATCGCGACCTTCGTGATTCTCAAGTTAGTGGATATGATGCTCGGCTTAAGGGTCTCTGCTGATGATGAAACCGAGGGCCTTGATTTGAATCAGCACAATGAGAGGGGTTACGATTTGTAGGGTTTGCCTGTGTTAAAACCGAGGTGTCTCCTAGCGGGACCCTCGGTGGTAGGCTTGCTCAATAAGCGTGATGAGAAGCTCATCGAAGGCAAGACCTAGCCCTTCGGCGCCCTCGGGATAAAGGCTCGTTGGAGTCATACCAGGAAGGGTATTGACCTCCAAGACCACAAACTCACCGTTATCGTCGACAATAAAATCCGTTCGAGAAAGATCGCGACATCCCAGCACTTGGTGGGCTGAAATCGCGGCGTTTTGTAGCGCTTGGGTTAGATCATTTGGTAGCGCTGCAGGCATCAGGTGCGTAGAGGCACCAGGCGTATATCGGTGCTCATAATCATACCAAGCGTCAGAGGGCGTCACGATCTCGATGACAGGAAACGCCTCGATTTGGTCGCCACGCTCCAATACGCCTACCGTCATTTCTCGGCCCTGAATTTGCGCCTCAACCAAAAGTCGCTCGTTATGCAGAAAAGCCTCAGAGACTGCATCAGCAAGGGAATCGGCGCCTTGGATGCGAGTAACGCCAAGCGCGCTACCCAGATGCACAGGCTTAACCACGAGCGACGAGCCCAGTTTACTGATACATTCCGAGAGCTGTGCATTGGTAAACCGATGTCGATGCAATATGTATTGACCGGCCAATGGGAGGCCAATCGTCGCAAACAGGCCCTTGGCGGCAATTTTATCCATCGCAATGGCGCTGGCGTGGACGTCAGATCCCACAAAAGGCAGTTCCATCATTTCAAACAGTCCTTGGACCGTGCCATCTTCACCCGGTGGACCATGCAGTACTGGAAATATGACATCGGGCGCTGAGGCTTGCAGGTTATTCACGAGATTTTTATCGAGTTCGAAATGGTCTAGCCTCGGGTAGTGCGTTGCGAGATTTGCGACCACCCCCTCGGCACTTCTTCGCGAGACCGAAGCTTCCGGTGAAGTGCCGCCACTGACAATGGCAACCTTGAGTTTGCTGTTGGGTTTCAGGGCCATCCTGCACCTTCCACGTCAACGTCTACATACAATACTTTGCCAGCTTTAGCGGCTGCGCAGTTCGCTGGATCACCATCTGGTGCTGTTAGAATAAAAAGACGACGGCCATCATCACCGCCCAACATACAAGCAAAAGCTTGATCTTCGACGGTGATTCGATCGGTAACTTGACCACCCTCGATGACCCTCAAACATTCGTGGCTGGTTGGAGAGGCGACCCAGATGCCACCGGCGGCATCGAGACAAATGCCATCAGGTACTGCACCCTCAAGGGAAGCCCAGATTCGTCGGTTTTCCAACGTGCCCTGAGGGGATAAATCAAAAGCGGTTAACGCGGCGCCGAATGTCTCGGCAACAATTAATGTCTTACCATCAGGCGTGATAACAGATCCATTAGGAAACAGAAGGTCTGTTGCAGCAATGGTTGGGTGACCGGCTGCATCAACCCGAATCAGTTCTGTCGGGATGGGCTCGGCGCCGCCCTGTAAGTCAAAGCCGAAGTTCCCCACCCAGGCTTGGCCCTCTGCGTCTACCACCATGTCATTGCAGTGATATCGAGCCAGCTCTGACAAATCCGACCAGAGCGTCAAACCATCAGGATTTTGAACCAATATTTGTTTGTCGATCATGGATACAATTAACAGCCTGCCGTCAGGTAGCCAACCGAGTCCCGATGGACGGTTGGGTACCTCCGCCATCGTGGTTTTATGACCTTGTGCATCGATCCGATAGACCACATGCGCATGCATATCAGACAGCCAAAGCGCGCCTTCGTGCCACCTTGGCCCCTCACCAAAACACAGACCGTCTGTTAGGAGTTCGGTTTTCATACGTGTTAATCCTCAGCCTGGTGATTGAGCCTAACATTTTTACAGTCTAGGCCGAAAATCCGGGGCTCGCTTGTCGTTGGGTGAGATCCTGGTTCACAAATTGAGTCTACCTGCATTGATCACGAGCTGCTTTTGGATACTAGTTCAATGAGAGATAAGCCTTGAGCTGTCCATAATCAAAGGGCCAGCCCAAATCGTCAGGGACGTCCAAACGTTTTACAACGGGAATACGAACACCATATTGCTCAATGAGTTTTTCGTCAGTGGCGATATCCACGATGGTGATGTCGAGCTGCACATGACTCGCCAATTCGTTGAGCAGTACTTCGGCCTGTTCGCAGAGATGGCAGCCAGCGGTGGTATAAAAATACAGCACTATCATAGGCGAAAGAATTTCTTTGCTGTGGCGGTCGTTTCTGCGGCGAGTTGTGATGCGGATTGACCTCGCAAAGCAGATGTAAAGCGGCAGACTTCCACCAAGTGGCTAGGTTCGCACCTTCGGTCTTTGGGCTTCGGTTTAAGTGTCCTAGGCAGCAGGTATGGCGCGTCAGTTTCAATCATGAGTCGATTTGCCGGAATGCTGGGCACCAAGTCATGTAAATGTTTACCTCGGCGCTCGTCACAAATCCACCCTGTGATGCCGATGTGGCAGTCAAGTGCGAGGTATGATTCGAGGCTTGCCTCGCTGCCGGTGAAGCAGTGGACGACAACCTCCGTTAATTGACTGCGATAACGCTTCAAAATGCCAATAAAATCCGACGCAGCATCACGTTCGTGTAAGAAGACAGGTTTACCGATATCCACGGCCAATTGCAGCTGCGATTCAAAAGCGTGTAGCTGAATATCGCGCGGGGTGAAGTCTCGGAAGTAGTCGAGGCCCATTTCACCCAACGCGACAACCTTAGGATCGAGTGCCAGTTGAGCTAATCGGTCGAGCGCAGCAGGGGTAACGGTTTCGGCATGATGCGGATGGATGCCGGCAGTAGCCCAAAGGTTTTGATCATTTTTGGCAAGCGCGATTGCTGCTTCTGCGCTTGCCAGGCTAGCCCCAGTAATGACAAGGGTGGACACCTTGGCCGCTCGAGCGCGCTCTAGCACCAGTGGCAGATCGCTTTGAAACGAGTCGTGCGTCAAATTAGCGCCGATATCGATTAATTCCATGATAAGCCTAGCGCTTGAGCTTGGCGATTTGAGTCAGCGAAGAAGCTTGCTTTGGGCGCTCCGAACTGCTCGATTTCGTAGGGATATAATAGCGGCTCGGCAAGACCAGACCTTTGGCTGTAGATTGCACTGTATAGCAGCACTGCTTTGACATAGGCACGTGTTTCCCGAAAAGGAATACTCTCAATCCAAGCGTCGACGGGTAGTTTATTTTTTTGCCAGGCGCGGGCCCGAGAAGGTCCTGCATTGTAGGCCGCGAGCGCTAATACGCGGTTACCGTCGAATTCCTGCAGAAGTTGTCCAAGATAGGCGGTGCCTAGCCGAATATTAAACTCGGGCTCGGTTAAACGCTCTGGTGAGGGGGGGTCAAGTCCGAGTTTGCCTGCGACGATCTCAGCGGTTTTTGGCATGATTTGCATAAGTCCTAGGGCACCGACAGGAGATCTCGCTTCGGTCCAAAATGCGCTTTCCCGTCGAGCAACCCCTATGGCTAGATGTTCAGGCACACCATAGGTTAACGCGGCATGGTTAAATAGCTCGGCAAATGCAGTGGGAAATCGCTCGTTAACTTCATCCCAGCTTTCTGCCGCTGCATGGGCTTGAATGGCCATGTCGTGCCAATGCCAGCGGGTCGCAAGGGCTGAGGCAATACGCAGTTCCGTGTGACTAAACTGTGAAACCAGATTAAGCCATTCTCGTCGTGCATCGGTCAGGGCCCCAAGGGCTCTGAGTTCATAGGTTCGCTGCACCGCTGGGGCCGCTGCCAGATCAAGGATTTGAGTCGGGGTAATCTGAGTGCTTTTGTCGACTAGGCTGCCAGGTTGCTTGAGCCATTGGGCCGATAGATAGCCATAGAAATCGCGATGTTCTGCCAGCGCCTTAAAGAGCTGGGCTGCATCTCCAACGTCTTGAGCACTGGCGGTCAGTGCTCGGGCACGCCAATATTGCCACTTCAGGCTGACCTTGCGGGGATCCATTCGGTCGAGCCAAGGCGATAAGCCTGCTATTTCGTTAGCTTTGATCTGTTGACCCAGCGCTGCCTCAACGAGGTCAGGGTGGTTTAACAACCGGGCAGGTAGGGCAAGGTCAGCAAGCTCGAAATCTGTCTTACGAAGACCCTTAACCGCCGCACTAATGAGGTACTGATCGCCCGATTCCTGGCCAAGCTGTTTGCTTTTAATTAACCGACGGATAACGTTTGCTGCGTTGATCGGATCTTGGTTAACAAGCCGAGACAGCGCCATGTCCGCCAGTTTTTGGTGGCTTGGATCGTTAAAATTAATGGTGTCAAAGTGCTCGGCGCTGCTTGATCTTTTAATGAGCTTTTTGAATCGTGCGGCCAATTTTTGCTGCGGCTCACTGAGATAGCGCTCCAGATATTGCGCTAATCGCGATTCGCCCGCGAGCATCGCTAACTCGTATCTCTGCCAAGCTAGACTGGGCGTTAAACCGCCGTTTTTTCGCCATGCGCGAAAGGGCTTGTCGCAGAGTCTAGGTTGGGATGCGCCCGTCAGCCACAGCGCCTCTGTCGCCGCCATGGCAGCAGGTTGATCGTCGGTTTGCCAGAGGGCGTAAGCGTGGTAACACAAATTGTCTGGATCAGTCTCATCGGTATTGAAAAAGCGCAAAAAACTCGTCGGTCGATTCTGCTCCCGGCGATAGTCGGTGAAAGCGCCCCGGAGCCTGCTGCTAATAGGGTATTCGGGATGATCGGCTATGAATGCCATTACCACCTCGTCCTTTGAGTGCGGACGTGCGAGTAGTGCTTCAAAGGTGATGTAGGCGGTTAGCGGATAATCTCCAAGAGCCTCAACCATCGTATTGACCCGAGAGAGTTTTCCCGATCGGGCTTCGTGTCTGGCGGCTAAAAATATTTGGCGCTGTTTGAACCGCTTAATCTCGAGCCCCAGCTGTGCGTTCGCCTGACTGGGCGAGGGGGCAAGGCCCTGAGACTCGATGCCAATCGCGCACACAAGGAGGGGGATCAGCAAGTAAGCCGGGCGCCATAATGCTTTTGAAGTTAGCGACACAGAATCGAGCTATTCGCCAACTCTAACAGCCAGTACGTCGCAAGGAGAACCTTGTAGCACGCCGTTTGCAGTGGAGCCTAATAGGAGCGCTAGCCCGTGTCTGCCGTGACTGCCAACAACGATCAAATCTGCTTGAATTTCTTCGGCGAGACTATGGATTTCTGTCTCAGGGCGGCCGTAGACTAAATGCCGATTTTCCTCGGGGATGTCTAGGTCTTCGGCAAATTCATTGAGTTGCAGCTTCGCAGTTTCTTGTAGTTGCTCCTGAATGGTCGATAGATCCATCGGAACGTCACCGCCATAAGCAAGACTCAAAGGTTCTATGACATGCGTACAACTTAAGGTTGCAGAAAATTTTGTCCTCAGGGCGCAGGCTTTGCTAGCGACGCTCCTAGCATCCTCTGTGAGATCCACTGCAATCAAAATGTGGTTAAATGCGGCATCCATAGCGATCACTCGTCCGATACTTAAGGCAAAGTTAACTCGGAATTCTTCTCCATACAATAGATGTTATTTGTTGCTTAAAGCGTTGCCCTCAAGAGGCTCAAATGAGATGACTTACTTATTCATAGGATTGGTTCTAATGATGATTATTGGGCCGATCATCGCGATACTGCCGAGCCGTTCACAGAAACAGATTATGCAGCTTCGTCAATCGATGATGAATCGAGGTGTTTCGGTGCAATTGACAGAGATTGACGATCCTAATCCTAATCAATCGAAATATCAGACCAGTGCGGGTCGTCAATTGCCGGCGAAGATGAAGGTGGCTGCCTACAAAAAGGCACTGCTTGGCGCGACCCAAGCAAAACACTCATCCCCCTGGCATGTCACGCGGCAAGCGCCCATCGCGAGTGAGGTTGTTTTTGTATCGGACAAGGATATTCCATTGCCTGATGAGGCTAGGAATCTGCTTGAAACGCATGGGCGAAATTTGCCCTTAACGACTCATGCGATTGCCTGGGATGGACGAACCTTGGTGGTTTATTGGATCGAGCAAGGCGACTTAGAGCAGGGTGAAAAGGTCTTTACGTTTTTAATTGAAGGCCTACAATGCTTGGCTCATTGACACCGCCAAAATCGCTTAGGTTATCGCGAAAGCTTGACAAGGGTATCGCGAAGCGGGTCTAGTAAAAAGGGCTGTCTCCAAACTCAGATGCTCGCTGCAGGGCTGAGGGCACCGACTTTTTGCGGGGTTTGAGGCTCGCTACAACGGGGCAACCTGTGTCGAGGGGCTTATTCAACGATCGTCGATCAAGCAATCTCCGGGATGCGCAAGCCCGTAGCATTGGGGGACAAATTGCGAAACCAGCCAGCCAAGCAGCTTGGCGCAGGCAGAATTAACAAACGGTGGTGATACAGAGCGCGTGCAGATGTCACGCGGGGATGACGCCTAATACACAAGCGAGACGTCAATTGTGGTTGGCGTGCTCATAGGGAAAAG
>Ga0255771_1000685_pt1 | contig 38517 bp, 34 predicted proteins | sample 011ome_19_FD_179969 | JGI IMG/M metagenome (GOLD analysis project Ga0255771, IMG submission 179969) | Coastal salt marsh microbial communities from the Groves Creek Marsh, Skidaway Island, Georgia - 011510BT metaG (version 2) | ecosystem: Environmental > Aquatic > Marine > Intertidal zone > Salt...
AAACCCCGGCGATACGTCCGGCGATATATCGCCGATGAGGGGAAGCCCCCCGGGAAGGCAAAGACCGGGAATTACGGCAATAGCACGCTCCGCAATCTCGCGAAGCATGCCGGTATCTTTCAGACCTGCCGCACGGGCATCCAGCCAGGCATCGATATAATTCCGTGTAACAAGCAGGTGATAGTGGGTTGAACCTTCGCGTAATACACCAGAGCGGCCGAATATCCGCCCAGCTTCGGCCACCATGATTTTTGCGCCGGTAACCGCATGGTCGCGGAGACCAAGGCTAGCGCCTATCCGTAGCAGCCCACGCCCGTTATTTGACAAGTGGTTGGACGTGTAATGTTCACCGAAATATTCCAAACCGCTGCGTATAATCCCGGCATGGCGCGCCAGCAGTCCCAGAGTGATATCGCGTTCCCCCGGCAGGCCGAACCGGCGGGAAAAGTCTATGATGTTGATTGCGCGCTCCGCCGCTGTATATGCATGCCACGGCCAACCTGTATCGTCAGTGCCGAACTGGTCTGACCAGGCCTGCCACAAAGCAGCGACCCAATTCGGATTTACGGCCTCTCCGGCAATCGGCACCCAGGCGAAGCGGTGCGCCGCCAGAGATATTTCAAGATCGTCATAGACTTCATTAAAAATAGCGGACGGATTTTCGGGGACCAGTTCAACCGTCCTGCCGGGCAGTTCAATACGGACTGATCCTTCCGGCGGCGCGAAGTCCCCTAGCTTTAAATCACCGGGGACTGGATCTGATTTCGCTCCCTCGGAAAGTGCGGGGCCGAGATAGGGCGGCTGCCCGGCAATGAAGGCCGGAGGCGATTTTTCCAAACCGACGGCACGCCGAACGAGCCAGCGCCGGAGGATTGGGTCATCCAGCACATGGGCGGCCTTCCGGATCAGCGCCCTCATCGCGATGGAGCCATCACGGGGACCGGTTCAGACGAATGGGAACACGCCCGGATCAGGGATAAAATTATCCTCGATCGCGTCCATCGCAACACCGCCCATCGCCAGCCGGGCCTCGGCCGCGCTGCCGCCGATATGCGGCGTGCACAGTAATTTCGGGACATTGATCAGTTCTTCGCCGGTCATCGGCCGCCGCCCTTCGTTGGACCGTTTAACAGAATACTTCGCGAGAGCCGCTTTATCCAGAGTCTGCATCTGGCAGAACGAGGTCGACAGAACCGCAGCGCACGTCATGGCCGCTTCCCGTCCGCAAAGTTCACTATCTTCAGGTTTTCTGTGCAAACAAAACATCCAGTGCCGCCGGCAGTTCGGAAAAATGGTCAATTAACCTGTCGCCACCGAATTCGGCCGCGGGCACCCGGCTGTAGCCAAACGAAACAACCACGATAGGCACGCCGGCATTTCGTGCCGTTGCCACATCGGTTTCGCTATCGCCGACATAGACCGTGTTTTCGAGTGCCACTCCCAACTGACGGGCAACCTCTTCGAAATGCCGCCGGTCAGGTTTGTGATAGGGCAAAACATCACTGCCGATACAGGCGTCGAAATAGTGACCGAGCGACAGCGCATCCAGAACCGCCAGAGTCATCTCATGCGGTTTATTGGTGCAGATACCGAGCTTCACGCCGTCTGCAACAAGCGCGTCCAGAACGGGAAGTACACCGTCAAAGATCGTCGTGTCGCGTCCGGGGCGCGCCCGGTAATGATCCATGAAATTCGCGAGATAGTCAGCCAGCTGGTCGCCCCCGACCGCAGAACCCGTTGGTGCAAAGGCCTGGTCAATCAGTGATTCCGCACCGCCGCCAACCATTTGCGTGGCTTCGTGTATCGTAACGGGGCGTCGGTCGACCTGTTCGAGAACGTTGTTCAGGGCATCGACCAAATCAGGAACACTATCTATGAGTGTGCCGTCCAGGTCGAAAATGACAGCCCTGGTCATGACCGCGTCAAAATCACGGGTTGAGGGTATCGCGCGCCTGTCGCAAGGTCATGCTCCGGCAGGAACAGCGTTTTTGCTGAACGGGTTGTTGGCACCGCCAATATTCAATAAGTTCGGACAGGCATGAAGACAAATAAGGCTTGGCGATGGATACCACCGAAATATACCAAAGAGTTACGAGTGTTTTACGCGAAGTTCTCGAGGACGAAACTATCGTCGCGTCGCCGGAAATGACCGCAAGTGATGTCGATGAATGGGATAGCTTTAGCCATATCCGGATCATTCTGGGCGTTGAGCAGGAATTCGGTGTCAAATTTGCCACGCCCGAAATCGCCAAGTTCGAAAACTTAGGACAATTGGCCGAACTGATCTCGGAAAAACTGTCAAATAACTAAGTCTTCTCTCTTTAGAAATGTAATTTACGCATCAAAGCCGAGCAATACGCCGCCCCACTGGGCGGTATAGGCCGGTGTCATTGCGATAAAACGCGCCGATGTACAGCGCGTATTTCTTTTCAGATAACTGTCCAGAAAAAACAACGCATCGACGCTCCCCATATGGGCATAGCGAAAATCGGTCTTAACCCTGGACCGGAGTTCTTTATGCGTTCTGAGCAAATGGGGGATTCTGTTTGCGCCAATCGACGGCAGAAAAACAGCTTCGATGTCAGTCGCCTCCAGATCGTCTGCCTTGAGAAGAGCGGAAATCAGTCCATCGCAACGCAATTGCTCTCCAACGATATAATCGAGCTGCGCACGTTCATCGGGAAAGTCGACAGTCAGTAGTAAATCATCGCCCGGCGAACATTCGGTATAGGGTCGGCGATCTCCATGGCGCAGCCGCATGGCACCCCAATCCTGGTCGGAACTTCTCTCGCCGTAGGCAAGTACTTTCAGACCACCCCCCGGTTCCGATGTGACCACTGCAGCAGCTGCAGCGTCGGCCCAGAAAAATGAGCCGTGATTCAGGTTGTCCATTAACGTTGATGCTTTGCAGGCAGTGACGACCAGTACATTGCCCGGTCCCGGCTGCACCGACAGAAACTGACTGGCAAGCCGCAACGCGGAAAGAAATCCGACGCAACCCTGTACCACATTCAGACATTCAGCCTGCCAAAGCCCCAAAGCATTTCTCACCGCTATCGCGGGAATTTCGAGACCATAGGATGTGATTAGTGTCGGCGCCGAAATCACCAGTCCGATTTCGGCCATGTCTATTCCGGATTCCTCTACGGCCGATCTTGCTGCGACAATCGCCATCTCAGTCGAATTCTCTTCAGAAAAATACGAGAACTCTTGACCAAGACCGGGCAGTTTCCCGCGCATCTCGTCCGATATCTCCAGGCCGTCGAGTGCATGCGGATCTCCAGGAAGATGAAATTCAAGACTCCGGAATCGTATATCGCACATCGCGGCAGGAGGGCCGGTAACAGTGTCCATCCTAGAAATTCGGGGGACCGTCAAACGACGGGCTGGAAGGAGAATGCCATCGAGCCGCCCCATCCTCTACATGTTCCCGCACAGCCTGCGGCCAGTTTGCAGAGTCCGGTCCGTGTTGTGCGACAAAGGCAAAAGCCAAACGCTCACAACCAAACCCGACACAGCCAGTCTCCGAATAGGATCCATCAGGCATTTGGATATCCAGCGTACGTCCAAAAAAATCCCGGTGACGATTATAGGATGCAACCGCCAATGTATCCCCGCTGTAAGGAAGCGGCAGTCGCACTTCCAGCTTCAGTTCGAATGCACTCTGATAAGCTGCCTGGTCGCGGTAGCTGCCAATGAAGAATGGGTCATTCGCAGTTTCTATCCGATAGGCCAGATCCATTTCATCAAGAATGGCATTCATGCGTTCCTGCGCTCGGTCGAGCCCATCCTTAACGAAATCTTCTGTTCCAACAAAAATGATTTCACGCATGGTGAAATTCCATAGCCGCTCGAGCGAAGCCATGTTGGAAGATTCGTAACGAAAGCAGTTTCCCGTCGCTGTTGCAATCACTCCGTCAGCTGGCACGGTAGAATCAGCCAGTGACATATAGAGATGATGACAAACCGTCGGCGACAGCATCGCCTGTATATCTGCAAAGGCGTCATTTTTCGCCTTTATTCGCCCATTATCTGTTCGGGCATCCTCAGAGAACTCCCTGATGACGTCCAGATCCTCGCGAAGATGTGTCACAAAAGACAGAGAGTGAGGGAAATTGCTGAAATACTTGACCTTCTCAAGGTAGGCCGGAGAGATCAAAGCGGGAAACCGATACGGGCGCGCGCCCAGCTCGACCGCCACAGCGTGATATTTCTCCTCGAAATACTCCAAAAGTCCCGACATGATTGGGCCCAGAACATAGTATCCATGACCTTCGATGACGACCTCGCGCGTTTCTGTAAGTGTATTCATCGGGTCTTCACAATAGGAAAATTCGCGGTCGGTCTTGTCGACGACGACCCGCAGATTTGGCTCAAACGCCCCCTTGACAAGAGAAGACACGACCAGATTAGTCTTCTCGATCAGATACTCACGCTTCGCTTTGCTCGGCTCTTCTGTGAGATGGAGAACGATCCCGCCCAGATCGGCTGAAACTTTGGCATCAAAAATTGTATCGTCTACATAAGCAAGTTTGGCGCCGATTTCCCTCGTTAGGAATTCAGGTATCTTTAAATCGGGCATGATGGAAAGGACGGTACTAGTCATGATTAAGACCTTAATATTCAATATATCTCGCGGGGCGTCCCCGAGACATTATACCTGCCGGAGGTCATATATAGTGTATCCGCCAGATAGCCTCCAGCAGCAGATAGCTGAAACGACGCAACCTGAAAAGGCGCAAGCACTGCGCAAAGTCAAAAACCTTTGCGAAGACTAAATCGACACGAATATTATTCTCTATTGGTTGTATTTAAATGGGAAATAAAAAATGCTTTCTGAAATAAAAAGAATATACAAAGTTATAAAACGGGATGGCATAAGACTAAGCATCGTACGCACTGTCTTGCGGGTACTTCGCCAACCGGATGAGATCGAAAGAGTAAAGATCAAAATTCTAAATCAATTGGCGCTTAAATACGATTTTTCAGTAGCTTATGGACCGTTTAAAGGCATGAGTTTTGACCGTAACGTTTGGTGGGGTACCTACGACGGCATCACCAAGATGTTGGGCGTATACGAACAACATATATTGGAAAAATTGATCGAATTCTCAAGAAAAGGCGGCGCTACGTTTATCGATATCGGTGCCGCCGATGGATATTTTGCCGTCGGGATGGCCTATAGCAAAGCCTTTGACCGGGCTTATTGCTTTGAAATAAGCCGACCGGGTCAGAAATACATCCAGTCAAATGCCGAAAAAAATTCCTGTGCCGATCAGGTGATTGTCAAAGGCGAGGCCGATTACGACTCCCTAAAAGAAATTCTCGACAAAGAAAATGGCGCCGTCGTTCTTATCGATATAGAAGGCGCTGAATTCGACCTTCTGTCCAAGAAAGTCCTCGATTTACTCCAACAGTGTCACGTTATCTGTGAACTGCACCCATGGTTACATCCCAATGGTTATGACGAACAGGAGAAATTAATTGGTGACGCGCAGGATACCTTTAATGTGTCCGTGATTCAGCGGGATGCATACAACCCCAATCAGTTTAGTGAATTAAGCGACCTGAAAGATGAAGAGAGATTAATAGCCTTCGGTGAGGGACGCGGCAAAAACATGGAGTGGCTCGTCCTCGAACCTAAGCAGACATCTTCTCGATAGACGCCAACGCCCGTACAATCTCAGGCGAACTCGATCAACGCCGAAAGCAGCTCTCCCGCTAGAGAAAAAAAACCCTAAGCGCCTCGATCAACCGGTCAGGGTGATCGTTCAGGAGCAAAAAACTGAAGCATGTGAAGTGCAAAGCCACCAGAATGGACAATCCCCGGAACCAGTGCATTTTATTGATTTCGCGGGCTCGCTCGGCGCCCCAAACCCGCTTCCGCCAATGCTCGAACGCGGCCGACACGATGACTCCGGTTCCCTGTAAAATCCCGAATATCAAATAATTGATCGTCGTCCCATGCCAAACCCCGACGATGTAAAAGGCAATTAACACCGCTACCAGCATCATCAATCTATGCCATTTGGCATCGGTAGCCGCGAACAGATACGTGCACACGGGCGTAAATACGTAATGCTTTATCCAAAGCCCGAAAGAAATATGCCACCGGTTCCAGAAATCCCGGGTGTTCGCGGCAAGATAGGGATGCCTGAAATTTTCGGGCAGATTGGAACATCCACAGAGCTTGGCAAAGCCGATCATTATTCCCGTGTAACCCGCAAAGTTCATATACAGGTAGAACGGATAGCCATAAAAAACGACTGCGAGATCGACGAGGCCAGCCTCGGGGTGGCCAAGATTTGTTATGCGCGACGGCTCAAGAAATACAGGAGCAATCACGAAGGCAAGAATCAATCCGTTAATGATGCGGTGGCCAGCCTCCAAAAGTTCGCGGTTCGCTGGGCGTCTTATACCATCCAGGCCTTGGCAGAATCCCTCATAACGCTGAATAGGGCCTGCAACCAGCGTCCATGGAGACAGGATGAAGCCTATATAACGAACAAGATTGAGGGGCAGGTCGCCAAGAAAGCGCGCATCAATAACCAAGTGAATCTGCCGGAACAGAATATATGAAATCCCGATAATAATGACGGGCTGATCAATCCAGCCTAAAAAATCAAACCATGAATAGCGCTTGATGACGAGAAACAGCAGCAACTGCCAAACAATAACGCTGGAAATTATCAGTCTCGCCGCCCGCTCTTTTCGGCCCCACAATACCTTGGCGGCGAGATAGGGAGCCGACAAGAAAACCACAAGCGCAATCAGATCTTTCCACCCCAGCCAACTCAACGCCAACACCACGCCAGCCGCAGCGAGTGCGGGCAGGAAGAACCTGTTTGCCCGAGACCATGCGAGTACGACGAGCCCGCCCGACAGAGCGACGAATGTCACACTGTCAACGGTAATGGGCTCGAGATTAGGAATCATTGATCGGTTTCAGATTAAATCGGGCTGCCAGCCATCTCGCCAGGTTTCTGGCAATGATCGCGTGTCCCTCGGCATTCAGATGACCATCATCGGGGAAATTCAAAAATTGGCTGGCGTTCTGTAAGGGCTCAGCCATCCCAAGAACAGGCACGTCCCGGTCCTTCAACGCACTTTTCAACAAGCGATAAGGCCGGGTTGGGTCCAGCTTGCGTCCGGAAACTCCTTTTGCGCGAACGTAGCGGGCAAACCAGTCCGCATTGAGATGGCGCGAACTTGGAATCAGGATGACCGCAAAATCAGCCCCCAAGTTGGCCCGGACCCACCCTCCGATCAACGCTGTGTAGTCCGCCAACTCCGTTATGAGATAATCGTGAGCCCCGGTACCGTCCGTTTCTAGCATATCGATCGGCACACTTTCGCTGACCGCTGCGTCCGCACGCAATCCCAGCCTGAGCGTATAAGCACGAAATGCCGGAATCGCGTTTACGCCGACTTTGAGCCAGGCATAAACGGCACTGTTGTTAATGAACCTAGACTTGATGCTGATAAAATCCAGATGAACCAGATCGCTGTATATCTCACGCACCCGGCGCACCAAATTCGCCGGCGCCCGCTCGCTTGCCTGCGCAGAATCGACAGACTTTGAAATTTGAACGGGCGACTTCAGTATTTCGATACTCTCCCGATAGGACCGCAAGACATTATCCAGAGTCAACTCCAGCACAACGATGCCTGGTTTGTATCCCTGCTGATGCAAATGCCTCATCACAGAGACCTGATTGGATAGTGTGTGCCCCTCCGATGCGAGAAGCGCATTGCGGTACCCGAAACGATCCTCGAGTACCTTGGCATAAATCGCCGCATCCTCCACAAAGCCGCCGTAAGAGTTCGACAGGCCGGAGATCCATATACTGTTCAGGTCGGCCGCAAAGCCTTGTTCACGATCTCTGAAGCCTCGTGAGTTGGTGCGATTTATAACGTCGTAATTTGGAGGATTGTAGCGACGGACATTGAGGTTAGACTTCTGGAACGTGCCGTAAATCGGGTGAACCTTGAAGGGCACCTGGGACACGATTCGCCAATCCGGGAACACAATTAAGCGAAAGCAAAGCTCGATAGCGGCCATAGCGACCAGCACATATAAGAGCCATCCGAATATTCTGCCGGTGTTCATCCGGTTTGTGTCAGAACTGCTGGTAGGCAACGACGACGATCTCCATGGAACCCATTGCAACGAGCAGGTACAGAACGACCTTCGCAACGAGCCAGAGCAGCGAAAGGGTTTGTGAAGAGCCTGTTTGGATCAGAAATGATTTCATATTTTGCCGCAAATAAGGAGCATCCATCTAACTGGATGCGGGATAATCTGGCGCTTTCAATAGCACATGGGTCAGCGTGAGCGAGCCCCTCTCAGGGCCTATGTGGCGCCCCATCACGCACAAGAGCAGCGTAATCCGCCGCCATCCTGTTGATCGTAAAACACGCCTGGTATCGTCGATAGCCGCCGATGCTCTTCTCCTGCCAGATCTCCGCATCAGTGAGCAGCAGCGTTATTTTCTCGGCGAATCCTTCAACGTCCTGCGGCTCTACGCTGAAACCGCCTTCATCCTTGTGCATTACCTCCGGTGTTCCGCCGAGCCGGGTGGAAACCACTGGCACCTTGTGTGACATTGCTTCTACAAGCGTGAGTCCGAAGGATTCGAATTGCTGCGACGACACAACAACGACGCTTGCCTCGTCCATCAGGTCGTGACGATTGACCCACCCCCCAAGATGCACCGAATCGTTAAGCTGCAGTTCGTTGACAAAGTCCGCGACCCGGGCAATTTCATTCGCATGACCGAAACCCGAAATGATCAGATGCACATTCGGTAGCGCCTCCCGGACACGCACAAAAGCATCCAACAGGAAACGGTGACCCTTCCTCGGCTCATAGGTGCCAAGCATCGCGACGATGGGGCTGTCGGGCGGGACCGAAAAGTCTTCCCTGATTGTGTTGCCTGACGGATCCTGTGCCGGCGCTCCCTCGGTCCCGTTATGGACGAACCCTACTTTGGTCGACGCCGAGATTGCCGGACGCTGCCGAATTGTCTCGGCACAGGCATGCGACGGCGAAATCAAACGCTTGCTGTGTCTTTCCACCAACATGTCGATACGATTCTCGACCCAGGCCTCCCACCAGCGCGGCGGATAGGCAAGGTTGTGGAAATTATGGATCGATAATTCCCGTTCAGAATCACTCGCCCAGGCCAGGGCGGCGGCACGGCATGTATAACCGCCTGGATAGCCACCATTTACGATAAACAGCCGATCAGGCGAAACGCGTTTGAACAGACGCTTCAACTGCGGCAGATAAGATAGAAAATAAACATACCTAAGCGCGACAGAGAGAACCTTGCTCAGTAGGCCCGGCAGAAATCCAAAGCGCTGGATGAACACCCAATCCAGCGAAATACCATGGGCGATAACCTGACAGGGTCTGCTCAAATTTTCCGACACGGACTTGAGCCCAGGATGACTGCGGTTGCAGATTAGAACCAGTTCGTCTTCCTCATGCGGCCAGAAATTTATAAGGTTGGTAATAAATGTATCAAGACCACCGGCATATCCGTTCTCGGTAAAGATCGCGATTTTCATTCGACTGCCCGGGTTCGGATATCGGCGACAGCCTGCCTGCCGATTTCACCAAAGCCGGCGACGATGCGCTCCGCTACTATTTCCGGGATTTCGGCCATGCGCCGCGCGATCGCCATTTCAAGCTTTGGCAAGGCAGGATGTCCCTCCGCGTGAATATTTCGTTGCTCCCCGGGATCGGTCGTCAGATCGAATAACTGGGGGCCGTCGGGACTGAATCCGTCGGCCGGGTCAATCCCTTCGCTCCAGATCAGTTTATGGGTATGACTGCGCGCCGCGAAATACAGCGGCCGGTGTTCGAACAGGCAGTTGCCGCCATAGAACGTTTCCATCACGACATATTCGCGCGCGGTAGCATTTTGAGAATCCGCAGGCTCGCCGATCCATCCGGCAGCGGGCGGAAGGCCGGCCATATTTGCGAGTGTCGGACCAACATCCTGAATGGTATTCAGCCCGGACAGCCGTTTCGGCTGCATACCCTTGCGCCGAAAGATCATGGGAACGCGCAGGCTGTGCTCGTATAAAAGAAAATAGTGGCCCAGGTCCCCGTGATCGCCGAGTTCTTCGCCGTGATCACCACACACCATGACGATGGTGTCCTCCGCCAGATTCATCTCATCAAGCGCATCGACAATTCGCCCGATCTGCTCGTCAGTCCAGGAAATTGCAGCATCGTACAGGGCCGCCGATTTCTTCTGTATGTCAGGTTGCTGTGCGCGGGGGTCGCGAAAAACAAGAGCGGCGTCTTTCGTCCGCGCGTGCCCGAGACGCTCCAGATAGTCCGGTGTCTGCCGGTACCATTTGCGTCCGTAACCCGATACGTAGGGCACATGGGTATCCATAAAGTGACACCAGATCAGAAACGGTTTGTCGCGGGGTGCTTCGCGAAGTTCAGCGATCGTTTTGTCCGCCAGCGCCCCTGCATCGACATATTGACGAAAACGGGCGGCACGGGCAGTTGCCAGGGCTGGGTTCACCATCCCGACAAAGCGGTTTATCAGGCGGAATACCGCCTCACCGGCAAGCCGGCGTAACGGCCGGCACAGCCGCCATTCGCCTGCCAGCCATTCGTTCGGCGCAGGGACATGTGACAAATGGCGCTCGACATAGCCTGCGGGGTCCACTTCAAATTGCTCCCGGTGTTTTTGAATCAGCCGTTTAATCCGCTCAGGATCATAATCTTCATTTACGAACAGGGAATCCGGATAATCCCGGGCATGCTCGTCCCGCCGTTCCAATCGGGTGGAAAAATAAGCGTCCGCATCTTCGAACAGTTTTGCGACCGCAGGGCCAACAACGGCCATCATTTCATCATGCCCTAAGTCGCCACCATGATATCCCTTCAACGAATTGCGCATCGTCGCGACTGCGACACCGACCAGGGTATTCGGGACAAACAGCTGGTGCTCGATATCCAGCCCGCTGCCATATCCAAAAAAACTGTTGACCCAGTGAAGAGTACTAATCGCTGTCGTCCGGTAGCCGTTCTTTTGGAAGTGCTTGAACAATGTGTCGGGCCGCCCGACAGCGCCGGCGTCGAATCCACCGTAGGAAAGCGGTGCCGTGGATGTGAAAAGCTGAACCGCAGCGCTTTGCGTGAAGGTGCCGAGTGAAAACGCTCGATCGCAGACGATCGCGTCTTTTGCAAGACGTTCGAGTATCGGCGTCGTCGGCCGATCGTAGCCGTATACAGATGTCCGGTCGGCACGAAGCGCATCCACCGTCAACATCAGAATGTTCGGGTGTTTGGTCATCACGTAGAAATCATAAGCTATTGTCCGTGGGGTCGAAAAATTCTGTGATGGTCCCGTCCGCGAACATCGACGCGTAAAGTTCGTAATCGCGCACGGTATCGACTTCGAGCCACCCTGCATCCACCGGCACAGCTTTCACACGATGTCCCAACAGAATCAGCTCGGACAAAAGGTCTGTCATATAAGCCCGTTCTGCGGGTCGTTTCTTCTTCCACGGCCGGTCTGCCTCTGCCATCGACGCATACCCTTTCCGTAACGCCGTGACGCCATCGCCTCGAAATCGCATGAGACCGATATACTGCGCTTCGATCTCATCGAACGATTGCGGTGGCTGACCGATTTCGATGATATCGTCCCAATCATCGATCCGAAGGGTTTCTGCATCGCTAAGCGGTTCGGCGAATCTCCTTTCCCACAGAGCCCGCCAACGACGGTCAACAACGACCGAAATATCGGTGGTGCTGTCCAGCAGGGCCTGCAGGACACGCGGCTCATAGACGATGTCGGAATAGGAAACGATAATGTCGTCCGTAAACGCACCCTCGGCACGAAACAACGATTCAACCATGTTGGTTTCAGCCCAGAGCGGGTTGTCAATACATCGGATGCCCGGTCGCTCGAGCATATCTGCCAGATATCCTGTCGCGATCACGATATCTTGCACCCCGCATTCACGCAGTGTCTCCAGTTGTCGATCAAGCAACGTTGCGTCGCCAAGCTCGGTCAGACATTTCGGGCAGGATTCCGTATATGGGTGCAACCGGCTGCCGCGACCGGCGGCCAGGATAATCGCAGTCAATGCCAAAACGCCCCCTCTTCTATCAACCGGTCAACAAGCGATCGATCAGCGGCCGGTGCGCATGACCGTTCCGGATGCCACATAGTTGCCGCCACTGGTAACGAACGATGATGCAGAGCCTCTATATTTCCGCGCTCGTCCACTCCCGCGGAGACGAGGTTGCGCGCAAGACCGTCGACGGCAACCGCCGATTCATGGAACGAATTTACCGTCGCCCCAGCGCCATACAGCTCGGAAAACGCCCCGGCGAATTTCACGGCATGTTCCACGCCAACATGTCCGCTGATAGGCTCCAAGCGGCCCCCGAAGTGGAGATTGATCGCCTGCAGGCCACGGCATACGCCCAGCACCGGGGTGTTTTTCGCCAATGCATATTCCAGCATAATTTTTTCACTACAATCACGTATTGTGCCAAGTCCAGGATCGTCGCCACCCGTAAGGATGAGTAATTCCGGCGCAAGCATATCGAGATATGCCGATGGGTCGGCAAGGCCGTTCGGTAAAAGAAACGGTGCCAGTTCCCAACTTTGAAGCCGCTCGATCCAATCATGGCTTATCGAATCCCGCGGCTCTATATAACCTGAAGCCTGCGTGATCCGCATTGACAGAACCACACGGGCGAACCCCTTGTCTGTAGCGCTCTTCACCATCTGGCCTGCACTCGATCACCAACCCCTGCGCTCACCTAGTGACCCCGCACGGTCCGGTTCGCGGCGTTGAGCTCAATCACCTGCGCCGAGGTCAGTTCCCGGAACAGGCGTTCGCCACATCCAATTGCGGCGGGCAGGCCGAATTCCGCACATCTGATCGCCATATGGGAATTCGCCCCACCATGTTCAGTGACCAGGCCGGCGATATTGTGCGAGAAAATCCAGTCATACCCTGGGTCAGCGCTCCCGATCAGGACGATAGCATCAGTCAGATTCGTAACTTCGTTCCGGGTTAATGCGATGCCATTCGCTGTAACTGTTTTATTGGTGATAAATGTTGGCTGGCCGCGTAGCGGGCGGACAACATCAAGATCGTCCGGCTCTACAATAAGATGCGGGAACCGCAGCGCACGGGCAAGCGCATGGGCCGCCTTGCCATCGGCAATCTGTGCCGACAGATTGCCTTCGGCGTTTTGCCCATCGAGAATGTCACTGATCGAAAGATGAGAGATATCTTCGCGCGACAATCCCTGCTCTTCGCCCCATTTAGACAATTGTGCGAGCGCATCGCTGATGCCGCAGCTGAAAGCGAACTTCGCTTCCTCGCGGGCGGCGAGGCCTGCCGCAATATAGTGCAGCAATTTTTCCGCACCTGTTTGAAACCCGGCATTCGTCATCGCAAGATTGATGGAACGACGTTGAGCCGCCCCGAGTTTAAACGATTCCCGTTCATGCGCTGCGCGAGATTCCCGTTCATGCGCTGCGCGAAAGGTGTGGCCCAAGTATAGTTCGGGACGTTCATCATATCGCCAAGACAGAATGTCATACGTCCCTGGCCGCAGGTGACCATATCGTGACAAAAATGCGCTTTCGGTCTGTTGGCCATTGGCGACAGCCGCCATTGCGTTGACGACATCGGTCGCGATCGTGCTGATACTGCGCATAAATTTTTCGGCATCGTCGGAACTGAATGCGCCAGACGAGACGAGAGAGCGGAGGAACGACATGCCAATAAACGCGTGTCGAGCCAACATTGCAAACGGAAGAGTGCCGTTGTGAGAGGTCCGCTCCAGGAGCTCGCTGACCCGGCGAAGCGAACCTTCGCCTTCAGGCGCTTCCGTCTGGAGCAACAGAGCCCTGGATTTTTCCACCAACTGCCCGATGCCTGCAGCGCCGTTTGATAGTTGCCGCGCAGTCAGGTCAGTCAGAGCATCTTTCCACTGAGTGATATCCTTCTGACTCAGCCCTGCATCGAAAAACCGGGCCGCGGATTTATCAAAATCAAGGTCGCGGCAGGTGATGGCTATTTCGAATTCTATCTTGTCGTGATGTTGCGGAAATTCGGCCAGACGATCAAGCGCACTGTCAACAATACGGGCGGCAAGACCATCGCCAATTCCCGCCGGCAGGAATGAATTCAGACTCGCACGGACGTCGATATAAGGACGTCCGGCAAAGTTCAACATCAATGGCGCGTTTACTTCGCGATAACCCATAGCCGTTCTGGCCGTTGCCCAGACACGGTCGGTGATCAGTCGCCGGTACAGTGAATGGGCGAGACGGCGTGGCGTGGTGCCAATCATTTCCGCAGGGTTCCAATCCGGCATTTCGCCGAAAATCGTCGTCGAACCGACCAACCCTGGCACCGGCCTCTGCAGATCCCGAACCTGGTGACGGACCTCTGCGATCGCCCCGTTGATTTGCGAATCATCAAGTTTTTTCCATCTCCGGTCCGCGGCGAGCGGCCTCACCTGAAGAACGATAACGTCAAAAGCGGGGGTCAGACAAAATTCAATATCGAGTCGCTCCGAGCCAGTCGCCCGCTCAATCTCGCGGACCGCATCGATGATCGCCCGTATCCGCGGTGAATGCAGTGCGCTTGGGTTCGACCTGTGCACCAGAACCATCTTACTGACGGCGCCGGACGTAATGGTGTCGGTTCGTCCGGAAAAATCGTCATAATCGATGACATAATAGGGGCTTCCGGTTTCAAGGTCTCGCGTGAGCACCACACCGGCAAGGGACAGTTCTTCGACCATGGGCTGAACCAGCACCTGCTGGTCGTTGCCGGCCTGTTCATACGAATCAATAACCCGCTCGATAGCATCGCGAATGGCGCCGGCCTGTGAAGCTACATTTGTGACACTTTCAAAGCGTCCTGCATTTGATGTCTCGGCACTGTCTTCCTGGGTGCTGGAAGACCTGATGGCAAGCGGCTGGTTCGGAAAATGCGCAAGGATGCGCTCGATCACACCATCTTTGGATTTCTGCCATTCCGCGATTGTGATGATTATCTGGTCACAGAGCAGAACATGCTTAAGCCTCGGGGCAAGCCGTTCGAGCGTTTCAGCTTTTGTGCCGAAGCGAAACCCGCGCTCGTTTTCCGTTGCATCGGATGTCGGAGAAATGCTCACAACACAGACGCCTGCTTCAGGATCGTGCGGGCGGTGTCCGTGAAGTTTTCGGCATCAGGGCGATTATCGACAATCATGTCCGGCGCTTCGGGCGGGTTGTAGGGAAGATCGACCCCGACAACATTGGTGACCTCACCGCGCTCCGCCCGGCCATACAAATCGGAAGTCGATCTTGCCGCGGCGGTTTCCACCGGAACGTCGACAAAAACTTCGAAATAACCGCGGAAGGCTGTGCGATTTGCGCGCAGCAGATCCGGGAAGGACGAGATTGTGCAACACACGACATCGATGCCCTGTCCATCGAGCCATTTGCACAATGCGACGATGGGTTCCGACACGATCCGACGACCGGCAAGGGTATAATCGTCGGAACGGTCACGCCCGAGAAGCTGTCGTATATCATCACCATCAACCATGACGACCGCCGGGTTGTCCTGCCGCCATAGATCGACCACGGCACGCCCGATACTTGTCTTTCCAGCGCCTGACAACCCTGTGATCCAGATCACCATCTCGTACAATATTCCGATTTCATGCGAACTGCGCCTTGTGCAGAATCGAAAAACGGCCACTGGCAGCAAGAAGCTCGTCATAGGTGCCGCTTTCAACCAAGCGACCGGCTTCGATAACATGGATCATGTCCGAATTGCGCACGGTCGTCAGGCGATGGGCGATGACGATGATCGTCATCGTGTGTGAAATGGTTTCCAGCGTTTTCTGAATAGCACTTTCGGACTCGTTGTCGAGGCTGCTCGTCGCCTCGTCGAGCAGCAATAATTTCGGCCTGCCGATGAGTGCACGGGCGAGCGCAACACGTTGTCGTTGTCCGCCTGAAAGCCTCAGGCCTCCTTCGCCCAGCACCGTATCAAGTCCGTCGGGCAGCTCTTGGACGAGGTCCCGAAGATGGGCGGTGACGAGCGCGTTGTTGATTTCACCGGCCCCGGCCTGGGGGTGGGAAAACAGAAGATTGGCACGCAATGTATCGTTCAAAAGGATCGTGTCCTGCGTCACGAAACCAATCTGGCGACGCCAGCTGCGGGGATCGAGGGCGGCCAGGTCATTGCCGTCCAGAAGGACGCGGCCGGCCGTTGGCGTGCGTATGCCAGAGATCAGTTCCATCAGTGTCGATTTACCTGACCCAGACGGCCCAACGAGCGCGACCATCGAACGGTTCGGAATTACCAGATCGATATTATCGAGGGCCGGTATGTCGTCTTCAGCATAGCGATAGCTGACCCGGTCCATCCTGATATCTTCGGTCAGCCCACCAAAAGGCGGCAGGACGTTATCAGCTGTTTCCGCCTCGGCCACCAGTTCCGCAACCCGGCTATCGATATGATCCAATGCCGGCGCATTTACAATATAGGCCTGGAATGCCTGTTGGGTGCTCGAAAGACGGGGCGCCACACGCGCCATAACGAGAATGAAGACGAGCAGCAGTGACGCGGGTAGATCGAGACCCCACGTGCCGATCCCGATTGCAGCTGCGATGAGAATGACGGGCCCGACCTGAAGCACAAAATGGAGCATGTTTGCGTTTGATTGCGCTGCCGTTTTAGCCTCCGAGACATCCTTGCCGATATCGACGACCTTCGAAATGACAGCTTTCTCGCTGCCGGTCACTTTCGCCAGCTTTGCGGCGCGCAACCGATCAACGGCGTTGAAGGTATAGTTTTCTTCGACCAACGTCATTTCCCTGCCGACACGGGCGGCCTGACGCATAAGCGGGCGGGTCGTCAGCACCATGAGCCCGCCAAGCACGCCCGCGATCAAGAGCAACTGCCAGGAAAGAGTGGCGCTAAGCGCGCAGTAGATCAGCAGAAGCGGCAGACCACCGATAAACAAACCGAGGTGATGCATCGCCGAGCCCGCCCGCTCCGCTGCCTGAACCAGACCGGCAAGTGCTTCGCCACCGGATTGACGGGACAAACACGACCAACGGGAATTCATCATTGCCGTAAACAATTCGGTACGCGAAGTTTGCGCGAACCTGTACTGCGCGCGCGATATCAGATTGCGTTGCAAAAGAATCAGCGTGAACGACGCCATCATCAGGACCACGATCACGGCGAGCAGCGTCGCCGGATTGGTCGGCATGCCGAACGAATGCATCGTCGTCGAAATGATAGAAAACGGCGGCGGCAATTGGGTACCCTCACCAGCCAGATTCGCAACCAGCGGCACGAATACGGCAAGTCCAATCCCCTCGGCGAGGCCGGCAAAGACCGTCAGGACAAGGATACCACCAGCGTTCGGCAATCTCCCAAATCGTTTGAAGTGTTCAAGAAAACTCAATCTTTATCCGCCGTACAGGGCTGCATGTTCAGCATTCTTCGGGCGCCGGAACGCCTGCCGGTCGGAACTGTCCGATAATGCGTTTGCCGCAAACAACTCACTTTCTCGGTTCTACCCGCTTAAACAGGAAGTGACTGTGAAACTGGCGTGTAAACGACCCGTCAGCGTTCATCTTGACCAGAGGCCCGTCCGCTCCGTCGAGGCCGATCGGTCGGTATTCGTTATCGACAACCCGTTTCTCGATACACACGATGCCTTTTCTGGCCAATCCGACATGGAGGTCGCGATTGAAGTCGTCGAGCGACTCCTGAACCCAGATCAGCGCATAATCGTTGATCGTTCGGTCCAGCGCATCGAACAGCCTGTCGCCGTACGGGACTCGGAAAATCGATCCGAAGAACACCAGCAGATCACATTCGATGTCAAATTTCTTGGGACCGAAATACCCTTCGGTGACATTCATATATGGCCTGTTCTTCTGCGCATACTTGACCAATTCAGTGGCCGGATCGAGACCATGGAGATTCTTGAAACCCTTCTGGTACCACTGTTCCAGAAAGAAACCGGTGTTGCAGCCAACGTCGAGAATCTTGGTGTCCGGTTTGATTCTGTCGGCGACCATTTCATACATGAATTCGAACCGGCGCATCGCTTCCGCCCGGCGATCATCATCAAGATACTCGTAGAACATATCGCCAGATTCCTGCCACATACTAAGCTGGCCACGCTCCCGAATCGGATTGCTGAGAAAGGGCGGGGAATACCGTTGATCGTCCGAATTGATTATCTGTCGTTTGAAAAACTCGTTGATTTCTCCGTATTTCGTTCGTTTACGGTAAAGATCATCGGGCGATTTATAGCGCCGGTTCTTGAGGCTTCTCAAGGTGTCGAGAAAAGTCATTTGTGGGAACTTTCTATTTTTTCACGTTGGATTGAAGGTCGTTCTGGCGACACCGTCAGGAGTAAGTCTGTCGATCACACTCAGAATGTCTTGTTCGATGAAATTTGCAGCTATTTCATTCGAATTTGCCGGATCGGGCCCGATAAACCGCGGCGCCAGTTCCGACGAAAAGGTCTGCGGAAACTTCGAGACCATACTGTCGGCGTCCAGCGACGCGCGGATAAGGCTCTCAAGTTCCGACCGCTCTGACGTAACCGGTCGCTCGATATCGGTCGCGGTTACCAGCCCGGTCAACATCGGGTCGGTTTCAATATCCGCCCCTTCGATCTGCCGATAGGCGGGTTCGTAGAAAATCGTCGGCCGGCCAGCAAATAGCGATTGGTAAAACGTCGTCGATGCACTGCAAACAGCGGTGCCGTATTGTGCCAGCGCGGCGGCGAACGAGTCCCCGGTCTCCCACTCAATACTCTCTTCGATTCCGAATTTGGATGCGATGCGCCTTTCGAGATCGTTGAGATGCGACGGATGAGCGCGCAGCCCTATCTGCCACCCCTCGGCGATCAATGACCGGGCGATCGCAAACAGATCGGCATAGTAGCGGTCGACCGAATAGATCCGCTCCGCATTCCAGAATTCCAGATGGCCGAACGACAAGATAAGAAGACTTTTTTTATTTGCCGGTCCGGCCATTGTACGCAGTTCGTTCATGTCGGTGGTCAACGGGTTTCCGGTCTGTACGACCCTCAGCGCATGGCGTGGCCCACCGTCGCTTACATAAAAATCTTCATGATCGGCGCCATAGGCCAGATAAGTGACATGACGCTGATCCGACCCTGGCATCAAATAGGCGAAGCGCTGCAAATCCATACCATGTGGCATCAGGTAGACTTGGCGTCCAGACGTCCGGTCCAGCGTCAAAAGATTGCCCATGAATTCGGCACCCGCTCCGGCAACGAAAAGTGCATCGTAACCGAGAAGTTTATGGAGTCGCCGAGATTGCGCGACGACCACCAGGAACGGCCAGATTTGCGATGCGATGACCGCGCGTACTGCGCTGTACAGAATCTGGCTATAATCAACATCCTCAACCTTAAATCGCTGATCGGCAGATTTTTCTGACGACAAGCGGTCGAGACGTTTCAGTAATGACAATGCCCGGGCTATATCGCCGAACCGCGGCAGAGCGAATAACTGTTCACCGCGCATTGCCGCTGCGCCCGGAATGTCGCGCCGACTGGTAACAACCCGCAAATGACCGTTATCGACCAACCGGGTGGCTATCTGCGACTGGCCCCGGCCAATAATCATATAAATTAGTGGGCCGCGAGCCGGTGACTGGAGGAGCCGGCGACAATTCAAACGCGATGCAATCCAGCGCGGCCGCAGCCCCCCAACAATGCTTTTAATGGATTTAAGCCAGTTGCTTTGGCGGACGCGGCGAAAGGCGGGTGGTATGGGATCTACCGGCGTCAAGGATACCAGATCAATACCGTGCCGGCGCGCGATCATCGCCAGCACACGCTTTAGCGGCAGGTATGTGGCTTCCACCTCGAAGATGCCATTTCCATCCCGCACATCGGACAGCACCGATATCGTCTGCGGGTAACGCTCCATTAACCGGCGCAGAACTTCTCCGAAACGCAGGACGACACGCGGATTGATCTGGCGCCCAAGTTCCATGGAATAGGCAATGCCCAGAGAAATATCTCCAAGATTGGAGAAATCTTCCTCGCCGGCCTTAAACCATTCCCGGAGAAAACTTGTACCCATGGTATCGAGTCTGCGGTTGGTCACCTCGTCCAACAGGGAATCGGCCAAAATGACATTGATCCCGCGTTCTTCAAGCTGCGGAACAGCTTCTCCGGTCGGGTCCTGGCCAATCCGGAAAAAACATATGACGTCGCCGGCGGCAGGCGGACTGATGATTTTCTCCGCATCGCCAAGCGCTGTGTTCAGCAAAAGATACAGGCGCATTAGTCCGGGGCCATCAAATCCCAGGACAGCGGGGTCCCTCGGGCGATCGCTACGCCCGCCTTCCGGCCAAGAAGTTGCGGATAGGTTTTCGGCGCCAGACCGAAGCCCGGACGAATAGATCGGATATTCTCGCGCGTTAGCATATCGCCGGCGGCGATATCGGCAACGGCATAGATTGAGCGGCGGAATATGGCGTTTCCACCGTCCGGCGCGATCGGCTTCTGGCCAACGGTCCCGAGAGCGCTCCACACCGTGCGCAACGATTGGCACAGGGTGGCAAGTTCCTCGGGCTCCGCCGAGAATCCCGAATCCGGGCCACCGTCAGTGCGACGCAATGTGAGATGCTTTTCAACCAAAGTCGCGCCCAGCGTGAGGGCTGCTATGGCCGTCTCCGCTCCGAGAGTGTGGTCGGACAGGCCTACTACCGTATCGAACAGACTAGCCATCTCAGCGATGCTGCGCAGGTTATAATCCTCCGGGGCCGCCGGATAAGCACTAACACAATGCAGCAATAGGAGTTCTTCGCATCCCGCACCGCGTGCAGCGTCGACAGTCTCGGCGATCTCATCGCGGCTGGACATTCCGGTCGAGATAATGAGGGGTTTACCAGTGGCGGCCACCCGCTCGACCAAGGGTAAATCGTTCGCTTCGAAAGACGCGATCTTGAACGCGGGAACGTCGAATGTTTCGAGAAAATCGACGGCCGTATCATCGAACGGGCTAGAAAATACGGTAATCCCGATTTCGCGGCCTTTAGTAAACAGGGCATCGTGCCAATCCCACGGCATCGACGCCTGACTGTAAAGCTCATGCAGAGTTTGTCCTGCCCAGGGCCCGCTCTCAATCAGGAAGCCCGGTCCATCGTGGTCAATTGTGAGGGTGTCCGCCGTGTAGGTCTGAAGTTTGATGGCGTCAGCGCCGGCGCGTTTTGCCGCGTCCATCACTGCGAACGCTCTCGTTATGTCCCCATTATGGTTGGCTGAAAGCTCTGCCACGACATAAGGAGGTGCGTCCGGGCCAATGCGTCGTCCTTCAATAGTTATTGATCGGTCAGCCATGCATTTTTCCTCGCACGGCAACATCCTCGGTGGGACTGCCAGCAGGCCAAGAGAGATACCACGCGCCGTCTTCGATATAGCCGGCCCCGGCAAATAGCGACAATGATGGACGGTTGTCGCGATGAATCGCTGCAAAAAAAACAGCCCCGGGGATAAGTCGTCGAGCGAGGGCAAGGCCTGCTTTGCCAATGCCTGCACGGTTCCGGTCAGGGACAACCAGAATGGAAACTTCAAACGCCGGAAGGGATCCCCGGTCCGGGCGCCGGTCAAGCCGCAACAACCCAACCGCCCGACCTTCACATTCTATGATGTTGAGCAGAATCTCCGGATCATTCAGCGTCGCCTTCATCCAGGCGGCGTGCGTGGCCGCATCGGGCACGTCCGGATTCCGGGCGAAGCGCCGGACGCCAGCCGATCGCTGCCACTCCAGAATACGATTCTCATCTTCCGCTGTGGCAGGACGCAGACGCACCGACGCGCCGCTGGCCGACCGCTCCGGCACCAAGGCCATTGCGACCCGGCGCCCGCCACGACCGTCACACAGCAATTTACCGGCGGCAGCGATTTGGGCCAGCCTCTCGGGCTGCGCCACCAGACCATTGATACAGGCCGACGCTCCCGTGACATCATCCAGATCAATTATTTCTGCCGCTCGGGCCGCAGAAATTCCGGCTGCGGCGGCACGCTGGTTGTCCGCAATCACTGCAATCACCGACGGCACTCCGCAGCAACATCTTTCCAGCGCGCTTACCCCGCAGGCGCCAACAGCCAGCAAACTATCTGCAAGTACATGGATCATATTCGTCGAATCAATATGCAAAGTTGCCTCTGTTCGCCAAGACTTGAGACGCGCGCCGACTTCTTCGCGGTGCGGTGCCGCAGCTCCCAGAAACACATTCACTGGGCCAGCAACACCCGCGCCTGCAAGCGCATCAAGAGCCCGCCCTGTGAAGTTCCGGGGGTCGGTTCCACCAAACGAAAGAAATATGGCCGTCCGTTTGTTCGGCCCAACAGGCAGATTACGGTCGCGAAACGCACCATATGCCGGATCGAGAAGCGCATAATCCGGCCCCGCGCACACCAATGCATGCGCGGGAACCAGGCCGGCATAGTCCTCTGGCATCCGGCCGGGGCCCTGGTCAAGCAGGAGATCGCAATCATGCGAACGATCAACCAGATCGTCGATTACCATTATATTCCGGGCCAGTTTGCGAAAAATCTTCTCCGAGTCTAAGTCGATTCCGTAGTGATCGATGACCAGCCAATCTACAGGCTCAGTAATTTTCCTTGTCAGCGTTTTCACCGCGGTTTCGGCATCCGCATCGACAAACAGAATTTCGTGATCGGAACGCCCGAGTGCAGGCACTGTCGCCGGGGTTTCAGGGCTGACCGCAAAAATAGATTTGCAGCCCAGGCCACTCAGAACATTCGCCAACGCAAGGCATCGCATTACATGCCCGACACCGATCTCCGGTGACGCGTGGGTGCGAAAAACGGCTAACATCAAAGAGTCCTCAATCCCACAGATTGGCCTTGATCCATTCACCGTCACGGAACGCCCAAACACGGGGGTCACGGAAGGTATCTGCGATGCGGTCGAATTCAGCCTCTTCCATTCCTACATAATCGAGCCAGCGTTTAAGGTCCCTGGGTTTGATCGGGTCGTGATGGCGCACCATTTCAACAGCCTTTTCACGACTCATTTCTCCGGCACGGATATCCTTTGAAGCGTGATCAGTACAGCGCCCGTAACCGAATTTGATAAACTTCAGGTAGTCGTGGACACCGTTTTCATGCATATCGTCCAGGTTCGACATACGTCGGTAGGTCCGTTCAAATGGCTCGTCGGAAATTTCGAATCCGTACTTTTCACGCACCAGCTTTATGTGCTGGTTTGCATCCCAGTGAATAAAATTTGCCAGATATACGCCGCGCAGGCCCAGATCAAACAAACGCTCATCGGACGGGTAGCGGAAATTCATCATGTCCTGGGCAGTAATGCCATCGATCCCGACGAAATAGTTCCACTCAAAGCCACGTCCCATATGTTCACGGCGATTGCGGTAGGTCCATTCGAAGAAGTCGTCGTTTGAATATTGACCGCAAATATCGGCATATCCGTGCTCGCCCCACAGCACCACCGGAATATCCTTTTGTACTGCCGTCTGCATCGGCACGGTCGCGATACCGATATGGTTATGCCAGTTCATATCTCCCATTGCGGTGAAACCGAGCCGGTTCAACTTCCGCAATACACCTGTGCCCGGCTGAACAATTATATGATCGACATCAAATGCTTCTTTCATGTGAAGCAGGTTGCGCTGCCCGACCTCAGTGTAGTTGTTGCCGTAATAGGTTACGAGCAGCGGATTGAGACCAAGCACGTTCTTCACGTAGTGGACCTGAAAGTAGCTGTCCTTTCCGCCACTCACCGGCACGATACAATCGTAACGTGAACCGTCGCGGCAGCGATTGCTATCCAGAATGTCGAAAAGGATTCCCTCGCGCCGCTTCCATTCTGCCTCGTCGATATCATTGTAGATCTCGGCCATACGGCAGCCCATGCAGACTCCGTCTTCGTCAAGCGACATGGGTGTCGCGCTGATCACCGGGTACACGCATTGTCGGCACCAGGTCATCGGCGGAGGACCATCGGTATTAATTTCCGCCGCGCGAAAACGCCCCTCTTTCGCACGTGTGAGACGCTCTTCGATCTTGGCGTGTTCGGTGGCGGTATCGTAGGCCATGTCACGCTCAAACCATTTGCCCGAAACATCCCATGGCCGCATGGGCACGCCTGCCTCGACACACAATCGTTTGGCCCGCGGATAAGACAGCTCGTGAAAATGAAAAATATTGGCTGCCGCGGCAGCCGATGCACCGGCGTCGGTAATGGCAAGCGGAAACTCCAGATACGCACCAACGCCACCGCAGGCAACGACGGGAATTGAGACGGCTTCAGTCACATACCGAATCAGGTCCAGATCATACCCGTTGCCAACGCCGTCGCGATCAATGGAATTGAGGAATATTTCGCCAGCGCCGGAACGTTCTGCCTCTCGCGCCCATTCGGCGGGGTCAACACCCGTCGGCTCGGCACCGCCGGCGATACAAACTTCAAGCTTTCCGTTTTCATGGCGCAGGGCGTCGATGCTGACGACGACACATTGCGCGCCGAATTCTTCCGACGCTTCGGTGATAAATTCGGGGCGGCGGAATGCTTCGGTGTTGATGATACATTTATCGGCACCCGCAGCGATACGGGCGCGAATATCTTCCAGCGTCCGAATGCGCCCGCCAAATGCCAGTGGCATTGCACAGGCATGACTGACATAGCGAAGCAGGTCGAGGGTTGAAGATCCGTCAAAACGCACGAAGTGGTCGTCGCGCCGCATGTCATGCCGATCTTCACCGCTTATATCGAGCAGAACCAGTTCATCGACATTCCAGTTGGACAGACGGTCGATTGTGCTGACCGGGTTGCCGATGATCTGGTGAATGGAAAAGCTCTGGCTCCGGACAATAAGACCGTGCTTGAGGAGCAGAACCGGGATCAGACGATGATATTGCATGATGTGTTGATCAGTTTGTTGGCGTCAGCGCGCCGGCGTGAGAACAGAATCGATGGAGCACATCGAGTCCGGCATCCTGGCTTTTTTCCGGATGGAACTGGACACCAAAAATATTTCCACTATCAATTGCGGCAACGACTCGCCCTCCGCCGAATTCGATTGTCGCCGCGACGTCATCAGCGCTGTCACAGACGAAATGATAGCTGTGAGCAAAATAGAAGCTGCGAATCTCTTCGGGATCGACAAAGAGCGCCCCCGATTTCGTCGGATGAGTGTCATACCATCCGAAATTGGGTACCCGGCCTGCCCCGGCGACGGCCGCAAGCGGGACCACCCGTCCGGGCACGAGCCCCAAACCCTGATGGGCACCGTTTTCATCACTGTGGTCAGCAAGAAGCTGCATCCCGAGGCAGATTCCGAGCAACGGACACCCATCCTCCTGTACGCGCTGACGAATGGCGTGAGCAATTCCACGCTCCCGGAGAGAGGCAATCGCCGGAGCAAAGGCTCCGACACCCGGCAACACAAGCGCGTCGGCCCGCATTACGCTCTCGGCATCTGACACAACCTCGGGGTTGGCCCCGATGCGCCGTAGGGAATTAACAACAGACTGAATATTTCCAGCGGCGGTATCTATGACAGACAGCATTAGACTTCTCTGCCTCTCATTACGCGCCGCAGCGAGTCGACAACTCGTACCACGTCTTCATCTTTCATCGCTGGATAAAACGGCAACGACAGACACCGTTGATAGAAAGCTTCAGCTCCCGGCAGGTACAGCTTGCCGTAAACTTCCCGATAGTAGGGTTGGGTATGCACCGGAATATAGTGAACCTGCGTACCGATGCCATCGGCGCGAAGTGCGTTCATCAATGTTGCGCGCGTTGTCTGAAGTCCCGGAAAATCAATCAGCACCTGGTAGAGATGCTGTACCGGGTCCGTGCCTTGCCTGTTTCGCGCCGGGACGATTTTCGGCGCCAGAGGTTCCAGCAATTCGTCGTAGACCGCCGCCAGGGCCCGATGCCTGACGGCAAACTTTTCGAGCTTGCCGAGCTGACTCGCGCCAAGCGCAGCGTGAATGTCACTGAGGCGTAAATTAAAGCCGACTTCCGGCATCTCGTAATACCACGGGTTCAGTGTCCCATCGGGATCGAATGCCCGATCTCTCAGTTGCATCTCCTCCTCATTCCGGGTCATGCCATGGCTGCGTAAAGATCTCAGCCGGGCCGCGAGGGCGGCATTATTGGTCGTCACCATCCCGCCTTCGCCGCTGGCAATAGTTTTGACCGGATGGAATGAAAAAATGGCCATATCCGCATTACTGCATCCACCGACAGATACCTGGCCGTCCGTCGTCTGATAACGCGTTCCCAGGGCATGGCACGCATCCTCGACGATTCCGATACCGGCCTTTCGTGCGACGGCAGATACACCCTCGGGATCCGCCGGTCGCCCCGCCAGATGAACCGGGAATACAGCTCGGATATTTTTGTCCGGGTTCGCATCGAGCACAGCTGATAGTTCCTCTGCACCCATCAATCCGGTTTCCGGATCAACGTCAGCAAAAATTACGTCAGCACCAACAAACCGGGCCGCGTTAGCGGTTGCGAGAAATGTAATTGTCGGAACCACCACATGGTCGCCTGGCCCGATTTCAAGCGCAAGCGCCGCCAGGTGAAGGGCCGCTGTACCGTTGGCGCAAGCAACAGCATGGGCCGCCCCAGTCTTGTCCGCGAACGCTTTCTCAAATTCATCGACGGCCGGACCAGTGGTCAGGAAGTCGGAGCGAAGCACACGGGTCACCGCTTCAATGTCATCATCGTCGATCGACTGACGTCCATAGGGAAGAAAAGGAAGGTCGGAGAGATTTGTCATATGAGGTCAGCGCACCTTGAACAATGGCTGCAACGTGTCGCAGCGTAATTGTGCTTCAAGCGTTCCATCGTGGATGGCGTTGTGCAGCACAGGAAAAACGGCGTCATAGGTGTCCAGTAGATACGTGATGTCGTCATCGGAATGCGCGAAGCTCATATTGTGCGAACCAAGCGTCAAAGCGCCGCGTGAGAACATTTCCTGAAGGAACAGAGTGCGGACCTGCCATACCGTGTACTTTCCTGCCCCGTTCATGTTCAGAAATGACCAGGCCGGATGTCCAGAGACGGACAGGAAATCCCCGACTCCATGGCGTTTGATCAGCGTCGAGACACCCGTCAGCACCTTTTCGCCCTGTACGCGCAAGTGGTTCACAACGCTCTCTCGCTCCAGTTTATTCAGCACCGCCTTTGCCGCTGCGAGCGAGAGGGTTTCTCCCCCCATCGTGAACGAAAAGAAGACGTCTTCGAACAGCTTCATTATGTCGCCCCGCCCGGTAACAGCAGATAATGGGTAACCGTTTGCCAGCCCTTTCCCGAAAGTAGCCAGGTCGGGCGTGACACCAAAGAGTTCCTGGGCGCCTCCGTTTGCAAAGCGGAAGCCGGTGATGGTCTCATCAAAGACAAGCAGAGTTCCATGGCGCGCCGTCATTTCACGGAGACTTTCCAGGAAACCGGGCGCCGGATAGGCCACGTTCATCGGCTCAAGTATCACTGCAGCGAGCTCGTGATCATGAAAGATCGTCGCCAGGGAATCCAGGTCATTATAGGCGAAGCCGTGGGTCAACTCCCCGACCGTCTTCGGAACGCCGAGGTCTCGCGACGTCGACCCGATATACCAGTCCTGCCAACCGTGATATCCGCATACAGCAACGTGATCCCGCCCCGTAAAAGCCCGCGCAAGCCTGATCGCGCCAGCGGTGGCATCGGATCCGTTTTTGCCGAAACGCACCATCTCGGCGCATGGCACCATTTCGCATATACTCTCGGCAACATCGATCTCAACAGGATGAGGCAGGGAAAACAGCACTCCGTCATCGAGTTGCGCGCGGACAGCGGTGTCCACATCCGGGTCGCTGTAGCCGAGGCTGATGGCAAGCAGCCCATTTACGAAATCGAGATACTGATTGCCGTCAGCATCCTCCAACTTGCTGCCTTGCGCACGCATCCCGTAAAGCGGCGCCGCGCCAAACGGCAACTGGGTCCTGCTTTTGGAAAAAGTCTGCGTGCCCAACGGTATCGTCCGCAAGGCACGCTCCAGCAGTGACTCGGACATTGCGAACGGATGGTTACGAAGCATTATTGGGTTTCTCTCCGGTCAGAAATTCTGCATCCTGACATTGTGAAAGCTGCGCACCTTCGTTCCGGCCAATACCGGCATTGATGCCCAGCAACCGGGGGTTTCGATCAAGAAGTGCGAGCACGTCCCCGGTATTAAAATCAGGCTTTGCGGGAAACAGCTCTTCATAGATTCGACGAACCAGCTCTAGGTCATGCGGCTCGTCGACTGTCAGCCGCAGGTCAGACCGGTCAGGGGTCGTCTCGACATTCAGTAACGTAAATCTGTCGCCTCGATTAACAATAAAGGGCGTGACGTGCTCGCGCTCGGACGGAAGCCGGGCCTCGACAGCCGCTATCCGCAGAATATCGCGGCGCATAACCTCAACATCCAGTCCGTCCGGCCATGTAGGCGGGCGAACATTCGACGTATAATCAGCCCCCCCTTCTATATGGTCGCGCACCACCCGGTCGATAACGTCAGGATCAGCGAGCGGGCAATCGCCGGTCAGGCGTACAATCTGGTCAGAGTCAAAAGCCGCCGCGCAGGAATCGACACGACCAAGTACGTCGTCAAGTTCGCCTCGGAAACAATCGATCTTCATATGCCCGCACAATGTCTCGATCGGATCGTCATCCAGCGCCGTCGATGTTGCCACGACGATCCGGTCGAGTGATTGCGCGTGCCCGATACGGTCGATCTGCCGCGACAGCATTGGCGATCCGAGAATCGGAAGAAGAACTTTCCCCGGCAGGCGCGACGACGAAAAACGAGCCTGTAAAATAGCGGTCGTGGTCAAACGTCGACCTCACAGACGCGCCCCAAAAGGACAACGTCCACCCGGCTGTTTTCGAACTGGCACTGGCTGCGGCGAATACCTTCACGCATAAACCCGGCGCGCTCGAACGCGCGAATGCACCCGATGTTAGGCGCGTAAACGCCGGCGGTCAGTTTTTCCAGGCCGAGATTTTCAAACGCATAGCCGGCGAGTGCCGAGATCGCCTCGAATGCATACCCCTTCCCCCAGCAGTCGGCCTCGCCGATCAACAAGCCGATATCGCCGGTCCGGTGGTGCCAATCGATAGGCCCAATCTTGATATTGCCGATATGCCGGTGATCATCTGCAATTTCCATTCCAAGAAACAACGAATCGGGATCGGACCACATGGCTGCGATGTAGCTACGTATTTCCTCGGCCGAATGCGCGGTGTATCGGCTCTCCGTATATCGTAAGGTTTCCGGATCATTCATCCACCGCACGTAATGCGGCTCCGCATCTGTCTCTTCCATTGACCTGAGCAACAGTCTTCCGGTTTCGATCCTGACAGGCGTGTCGGAAATCCGGACCGGTGCGGAAGTGTCGGCGGTCAATGCCACAGGTCAGGCCGCGCGGTACGATTATCAGGTTTCGGCAGTGACATGATGTCATTCCAGACATTGGTCTCGAGCGGTCCTGCACGCAGACTTGATATGTTCCTGGCAAGCTGGTCGGGTGTTTCGCAGCCAACGACCAGAAACGCCTCGGGTACAGTCCGGGCCGCGAACAGCAAGGCGACGGCAGCCGGCCGCTCTTGATAGCGGTGGCAGAGCTCTTGCCAGCGAGCAACGTCTTCCGCAGCGAAGGCCATATCAGGCGGCAGCGCTTCAGCCTCCAGCAACAACAAGCCCTGGAGAAAGATGCTGCGCAGGTGCACTGATACACCGGCTTCACTGGCCTGCTCAATCAAACCATCGCTGTAAAGGGAACGGTCGAGAGCATTAAATGGCGATTGAATAAGACGAATATCGGAAAAGGCGAGGGCCTCGCGGAACGCGTCCGGCGTATAAACTGAAATACCGATTGTCGAAATTATTCCATCGTCGCGGCAGCGCCGCAAGGCGCGCCCAAGTCCTGTTTCCCAACGGTCCAACATAGATGCATTGTGCAGCAGCATGGCGTCAAGGCCACCATGAAGACGATTGGCACTCGCGCAGACGGAAGCGTAGATTTGTTCTTCATCAGCATCGGCAAGCGCGGGATCAAGCTTGCTGATTACCCGAATTGGGCATTCCGGGTGGCGTTCGAGATAGCTCCCGATCACTGCTTCGCTGTCGCCATAGGCCTGGGCAGTATCGAGGCAGGCCAGTCCCTCCTGCCATGCAAGATCAAGTACGGAATCTGCCGTTATCGGAGCAGGTTTGCCGGTTCGGTTGGTGACACCATAATTCATCCCGAGCTGCGCGGTGCCGAGGACAAGACGCGCAACCAGGTCATCCATCGATGTTAAGCATTTCTCTGAGCTTCTCTGCAGTCAGCCATTCGTCGTTCGTCACGGAGCTGTATTCGAAATCCTCGACAACCGGCGTACCCCCGTGAATTTCCAGGTAGTTTTCTCGGCTCCACTGATGAAAGGCCGGTTCGATTACAAAGAAATCGCCAAGGTCGAGCGTCGTGCGGCTATCGTCCTGGGGTACCATAACTTCATGTAATTTTTCGCCGGCGCGAATGCCAATCGTCTCGATCTCGCAACCCGGCAGAAGGGCACGGGCGAGATCAACGATCTTCATGCTGGGCAATTTCGGCACGAATATTTCACCGCCGTCCATCCGCGCGAGATTGTCCAACACGAATTTAACACCCTGGTCGATTGTGATCCAAAACCGCGTCATCCGTTCGTCGGTAACCGGAAGCGATGTCTTTCCCTCGGCGATCATGCGCTGATAAAATGGTACCACGCTGCCACGCGATCCCAGAACATTGCCATAGCGCACGACCGAGAATCGGGCCCCGCCCTGGCCACTCATGTTATTGGCGGCGATGAATATCTTGTCGGAGGCAAGTTTCGTCGCACCATACAGATTGATCGGATTGGCCGCCTTGTCGGTCGAAAGCGCAATGACGCGCTCGACGCCCGACCGGATCGCCGCATTGACGACATTTTCGGCGCCATGAATGTTCGTACGGACACATTCGAATGGATTGTATTCCGCAGTCGTCACCTGCTTCATGGCTGCCGCGTGGACAACGAATTCGATGTCGCGCATCGCGGCTTCGAGCCTTTCGGCATCTCGAACGTCGCCGATGAAATAGCGCAGCTGCGGATACCGGGATATTGGAAATTCCTGTTCCATCTCGAATTGCTTGAGCTCGTCACGAGAGAAAACGACGAGCCGCCTCGGTTCGAAATTTGCCAGTACATGGCCGATGAAACGACGCCCGAATGAGCCCGTTCCCCCGGTTACCAGAATTGATCGATCGTTGAAGTCCATCATAATTACGGTGCCTTACCCGGGCGCCAATCGTGCCCGTAGCCAAAATCGTGTTTGAGATAACGTTCCATGCGATCACGGATAAACGCCGTTCGATCGTCCGTCAGCGCCGCTCCCTGAGAGCGGAACGCCACCCGTGATGTAGAAGCGGGGTCGGTGTCCGGAAGTTTCTTCTTCATCTCATCCTTCGTAATACGATTAAATGCTTCTTCCAGACATTCATACGGCAGGTTGAGACCCCAAAAATCCGTGAGCTCTTTATGGGTTTCGGCCGGTGATTGCATCAATTCTTCGTAGCGGAAAAGTTTCGCAGACGAATGGCGCTGAAGAATGTCACCCCATGAATTGTAGAACTCAATCGCGTCATCGACGAGCTTTTCCCATGGGAAGTTATAGTCATTCTCGGGGCCCGGCGGAGCAGCGGCACCCGCAATATACTCTGTAGGTTGGACGCCCATACCGACCAGGATAATATGCTTGTGATATTTCGATTCCATCGAATCGTATATCGAGCGCAGCAACACGGCGATCTTCATTTTCCCCAGACAGGCCGTGCGAAGCCGGAAATAAGAGAGATGCGTGTGGAACAATACAGGCTGCGTGATAACCCCCGCTTCGCCTTCATCGACCCGCCGAAGGGTCTCGGAAATACTTAATATAGCCGGATCTGCGTTGGCATCCCACGTCCCAGTGGGCGCCCGCCAGTCCAGTTTGGTATACACGGCACCGGCCTGTGGTATCCACGCGTCACCCTTGAATACATAGTCGCCTCTTCCGCCCTCAGCCAAATCCCGGGCAATGGCGATGCCGAGTAACGACCAATGCGAACCTGACCGTGTTAATGTGGCGAACAGATTTCTGATCCCCCCGGCGGTGAAATAAAATCGGAGACATGCGAGCTTTTGGTTGATCGTAATATCGCGGCGTGCGCCGACGCGCGCCAACGCCAACGCATCCCACGTTTGCTTCACCGGGAGTCGATTCTTTTGACGAGCACTTAAATTTGCCATTACGTCGTCAGTTACCGTTTTTGGATTTGAGTCGAGACAAAACAAACTCGTGCAGCCGCGTGATTGAGGTCTCTTCCCCTTCGACCGCGGTGTCGATGTGCAGGTCGGGCGATACAGGCGCCTCATACGGCGACTTGCTTGAGACACCAATCAGATTGTCGATCTCGCCCCGTGCTTCGCGAGCATATAACCCCTTTACGTCCCTTTCCCGCAAAGTGGCCAGGGGCGCAGAAACATATATTTCGCTGAAACCCGGCGCCAAGGATTGCTTCGCAGCAGCGCGCGAGGATTGATAGGGTGCAATTACCGGCACCAGGATCACATCCGCATTGGCTCTTTGCTCAACACACACATCGACAATCCGTGCATTATTTTCGACAATATCCGCCCGGGTGAATCCGAGATCGCTGCTTGTGGTTCGCCGAATATAATCGCCATCGATGGACATGACACGATAGCCTGCAGTTTCCAACCGGCATTGCAGGGCTTCTGCAAGGGTCGATTTTCCGGCACCGGACATACCCGTCAGCCAGAAGACTTCCGCGGGCCGACCGATAGAATTGCGCGTGCTCAGTGGAACAATTCGGTGCCGGCCATGATGCGTTCCCGCAGCATTTCCTGCACCTCTTCCCTCATGAACCAAGTTGGCAGGTTTTCTCCCGCCCGCAACAAATCCCGGACTTCCGTTCCGGATATGCTGACCAAACCCTCCGGCGAAGCCTCCTCTTTATATGAGTTAGTATACTCGTTGTAGCCAACGGCATCGAAATAGACCGGCGAGATGCCGAGGTCTCCGAGCGAATCAAACATCTGCCAATTAGCCTCGGTCGGATAAAAATCACCGACCCCGGTATGATCGCGACCGATGACAAAATGCGAACAACCCATATTTTTACGGCACAGCGCGGTAAACACCGCCTCGCGCGGGCCGGCGTAGCGTGAATATGTATTAAAGGCGCCGAGGAGTACTTTGCCGGGAGGATAAACACCTTGCTCGAGAACCAACTGATAACTGGCAAGAACGTGCTCCGCCCTGAAATCATTTGCTTTCTTTGGTCCAGTCACCGGATTTATATACAGGCCATCTGCCCCGGTGCGTTCCAAGGCCGCGAGCTGAATGTACTCATGGCCCCGATGCGGCGGATTTCGGGTGTGAAAACCGACGACCCGGCTCCAGTTTTTCTGTCGGAACAGAAATCGCGTCTGTTCTGGCGTGAATTGGAACGATCGGTAGGCTGAGCCGACCGACCGTATCAACGTCACTTCTCCACCGACAAAATATGGGCCGGCAGATTTGGATTGCACAACACCAGGGTGCTTGATCGAATTTGTGCCGTAGACCGCCTGGCAGTATTCGTCGAGATTCACCTGGTAAATATCCGAGACAGCAATAATTGCGATCGGCTCGCCACGATCGGCAGTGAGCACAACTTGCTGTCCCGCTGAGAGGCCGGTGGCTTCCTCGCTGGAGACCTGGAGTACGATGGGCAAGGTCCAGATAATGCCATTGGGCAGGCGGTAAGTGGCGAGGACGGATTCAAGAGTCTCCCTGTCCATAAACCCGGTTAGCGGAGAGTAGGTACCATTGGCGATTTGTTCGGCGTCGATCAGGCAGCTGTAGGGTAGCCGGAGTGTCGGGAGCTCCCCTATCTGGTCAAGTTGGCCGGCAGGGAGCTGACGCTGGACCAATACACCACCATGCGGTTCGATGAGCTGCGAGAACGGGTCGACGCCGTCCCCGGTATCCGTTTCATCGGCATTTTCATAGCTGCGGATCAGGCGGGCAATCATGGACGCGCAATGAATCGGGAATTTCCCGATGGCGGTTTCGGCGGCGAGAACGAGGCCGTCCGCGCCATCGAGGAGAGTGTTGTAAATGTCGTTAACTTCTGCCCGCGTTGGCGTCGGCGTTGCGACCATCGATTCCAGAAGGTTGGTGGCAACGTAAACCGGGGTGTTCATCACATGACCGCGCCGGAGGATCTGTTTCTGGGTTCTCGGAACCAATTCGATTGGAATATCGCGCGACAGATCCCCTCGGTCGATAAGTAACGCATCGGATCTGGCGGCAATTTCTTCTAGGTTTAAGAGCCCGGAGCGGGATTCTATTTTTGAGATGATGAAGGAGTCGGGGCCGGCATGTTTTCGGATGAGGTCGACATCGCTGGGGTTGTTTGCGAAAGACAGGGCGAAATGCGACAAACCCTTTTGGAGGCCGATCTTGATGGCCCCGATATCTTTGGCGGTTAAGGGGGCGAGGTCCAGCGGTCTCTGAACGGTGACGGCCTTATTCTGCCCGATCACCCCTCCGTTCAGGACCCGCGTCAGGACGCCGGCCGCATCAGTTTCGACGACCTGAACGAGAACGGAATTGAAGTCGATGCTGATGAAATCTCCAACGATTAACTGAGACACGATTGCCGGTGGATAGAAATTGAAGCTGGTCTTGTCTCCGGGCGTCAATGCCAGGTCAGCGCGGACCATTGCATTGTCCCGCAACTCGATCGCGCCCCCCGCTATCGGGCCCGTTCGGACCTGAGCCCCTTCGGTATCAAGGCAGATAGGCACATTGGTCGCGTTCTGGATTTTTGATACCGTTTCCGCGACATCTTCGAGGCGGGTATGCGAGAGATTTACCCGGAATAGTGTCGCGCCCGCCTTTTCCAACCGTTCAATAGTGCGTGGGTTGGCCGAAGCAGGCCCGAGCGTACAGAGAATTTTTTTCATTCGAACATTGCCGTCGAGTTAGTCATTACGGTGAAGCGGGATCGCGTGGAAAAGACCTGAATTGACATTCTCGCCATCAGGTTGGCGCAGGGGCCTGAAACACCCCGAAAAGTTTAAGAAAGATGAGGACCGAGTAGCACCCGATCAAGATGGTTAGAATTCTGTCAAATACCGTGGTGGCGATGGCACCAAAGACCCGCCGGTCAATCACAATGAACACGATAATCGCCAGAGCGGCATATCCGAATTGTGTGAGGTGCATGAACTCCGGTTTCAGGATGGCCAACGTCACCAGTTGGATGACGGCAAAACAAAGATAACAAAATGCGATATTGCCCCGCACCTGCTTTTTGTCTCTGAAGCTGCTGGCGGCAAATATTGCGAGCAATCCGCCGCCGAGGTTCGAGAATCCGTGGACCGTCCCGATCACAGTCAACCATGCTTGTGGGAGGCGCGTAGCGGATAATTGCAAAGCGCGTTCGGTCCGTCGGGACAAGCGGACCACAACATAGAGCAAGAGGGTCACTGCAACGATCGATTCGAGTTCCACGTCCCAACCGAATGACAGGCTGCCGACGAGAGCCGCCGTGAGGGGCACGAGACACCAGCCGATGTAGTTTCCGATTTGGCGGCGATCAGGAAGATTGCCTCTGATTACCTGAAACAGACTGACGGCGGCGGAGGCAGGAAGAAGGATCGACAATGTTTCGGAGAATGGAAATCCGAGAAGCAGCAAAGTGGGAGTACCAAAGAACAGGATCCCGATGCCGAAGATTGACTGCAAAATAGCCAGCACAAAGATAGTCGCAAATTCGATCATATTATCCATCTCTGAGTTGACGATTTTCCACGCTACCGCACTCCGGGTGAATCGATCACGCGGGCACAAGAATTTCTGTGGCCCACGATGGGCCGGGAACGTCACGTGTGCGCGCTGATGACGTCCTGATTTACCTTCGCCTTGACCTGCCGCCCCATAAGGTTGAGCAGAACAAAGACCCATTCGGCATCTGTGGCACCATCGAATTGTCCAATATGGTCGGCAAATACGCCGGACATAATTTGAACCTTGTCGCCCTTTTCGAAGGGTTTTTTTCGACCGCTCATGAGCAGCCCTCGATCATCTTCTTCTCGGCGCAGCGCCTCGACGACCCCCGCCGGCACCGGCAGCGGTCCACGTTCGTCGCAAATCATATGCGCGATGCCAATGGTGGAATTTATCGCCGCCCATCTTTGATCGGGACCGTTTATCGTGACGAACAGATATGACGGAAACAGCGGACGCGGTTGCCAGCTGATCCGGCGCGCGTGACTGATGCGGCGCAGATAGCGCGGCAGATAGACTTTGAAACCCTGTCGCCTGAGATGAAATAACGCCTTTTCTTCGCCGTTCGGGTGGGTCTTAGCGACATACCAACGGTGTGTATCCGGCGCATTGATAGTTTCGCACGCTGGATCCGCTGCGATCTCAGTCATCGGACAACGTGGGTTGAGCGCGCGAGACCTTGAGCATGGGTGCGGTCAGCACGCGCTCCGGCGGAATGGATTTGCTGAGGCCGTCGAAGACACGCTGTGCATTCTGGATATCCGTTACAACGACCGCATGTATTTTTGCCAGGTCGGTCAGGCGTCGAACCACCGGCAAACCGGCGAATGTTTCCGGAGCATCACCAGCCTTGGAGGTGTCAATAATACCCACAACCTCGACCTTAGAATCCTCACGCCGGCACAAGGAAAAGATTTCGGCCAGATCGCCACAACCAGCCAACGCAACACGCGACCAACGACGCTCCTCGCAGACCTGCAAAATCTCCGCACACTGTTCACGGGATGAACGGAAAAAATTAAACGACATCGAGAGATAATCTGCCGTCAGCCGGGATTTCTCGGCAAATCCCTGCGGGGTTAGATAATAGGCATACCGATTGGCAGGAATTTGTTGAACTTTGATATAGCCCTTCTTAACGCATCGCTTGAGATACGCGTTGGTCAGACCGAGGGCGATTCCAAGTTCCTTGGAAATTGCCCTCTGAGTTGCCCGGTCATCACTCTCGATCGCACTCAGGACGCCGAGTGTTATCGTGTTGGGATTTTTCTCGCGCATTCTGTCGTTACCATGTGCCATAGCAATATAAGCGGAGCCTGTCTGTGAGGCGGAGCGCCAACCCCATTCACCCCATGAACGCACTGTAGGTTGTTCACAACTTGAACGTCAAGCAGGAATGCTATTGTCAGGAAAACGCCTGTAATCCTTGATATTTATACCATATAAAATTGATTCGTCAGAAGGCGTTCATATTGTGAATCGTTATATAGCCTGAATTTAACAGGATATCGCCAACGACCGTATTCGGCGCGCGCGGGGCCGGGTGACTGCTTCGCACCACTTCAGCATTGTTAATTTGGGAGCACTTCCAGGACGTCAAAACTGGGCGCAGGCGCATGCGCGAAATACCTGTTCTTCAAAAGTTCGTACGGCCCGCCGCATTGTTCTGCCACCGATCTTCAAAATCCGCTTTGAATACGGTCCCATCCGAAACGATTTATGGATTCTTTCATATCATAACTTTCGCTGGCCGCACTTCCGGTCTGCATTCCGATGGTTGCAGCCCCGCATTTCTTGACAGTGCCCGTCATTCAAAGTACACGGGCGCCGGTCTTGAATGGTCAGATTCGCTTGGATAAGAATAGTAAAATAGTCGTCGTTGGCCTCGGGTACGTCGGCCTGCCCCTCGCGGTTGCCCTCGCTCGAACCTACCCGGTCATCGGTTTCGATATCGATGCGGGGCGCGTCTCCGAGCTTGAAGGCGGCGAAGATCGCACCCGCGAGGTCGAACCCGACCGGCTGAAGGAGAGCACACTTGTCTATTCCGCGAATACCGCAGACATCGAGGGTGCCGACATATACATCGTTACGGTACCGACCCCGGTAGGCGCCAACAACCAGCCTGATCTCGGCGCTGTCCGCGGCGCGAGCAAGATGGTCGGCGAAGTAATGTCGAAGGGCGCGATCGTCGTCTATGAAAGCACCGTTTATCCGGGCGTTACCGAAGACGTCTGCGGCCCGATCCTGGCCGAAGCATCCGGCCTGAAATGCGGCGAAGAATTTTTCCTCGGCTATTCGCCGGAACGGATTAATCCGGGCGACCGGGAACATACCGTCGACAAAATCACCAAGGTTGTTGCCGGCCAGACCCCGGCCGTCGCGGAAACGCTCTGCGAAATGTACGGCGCGATGACATCGGGCGGCGTTTTCCCCGCCGCCGGCATAAAAACCGCCGAAGCCGCCAAGGTGATCGAAAACGCCCAGCGCGATATCAACATCGCCTTCGTCAACGAGGTCGCCACGATCTTTCACAAGATGGGCATCTCGATCCATGACGTGCTGGAAGCC
>Ga0255771_1000687_pt1 | contig 38462 bp, 51 predicted proteins | sample 011ome_19_FD_179969 | JGI IMG/M metagenome (GOLD analysis project Ga0255771, IMG submission 179969) | Coastal salt marsh microbial communities from the Groves Creek Marsh, Skidaway Island, Georgia - 011510BT metaG (version 2) | ecosystem: Environmental > Aquatic > Marine > Intertidal zone > Salt...
TAACAAAAGGTCTTATCCTAGAGAGACTGCAAGAATACGCTAACGGAACGATTGGTAGTGACCCTGTTCGAGCTATCCAAATGGATATGGAAAGTGCAGTCCAAAAGGGTGCAGATATGCAAGCCGTTCAAAAGTACATGGCTCCATACCTTGACCGGATCATGAAGCAGCAGCCACAGCAGGGTACTGAACAACCACAGCCGCCGCAGCCGCCTCAACCACCACAGCCGGAACAGCCCCAGCCACCACAGCCAGAACAACCACAGCCACCTCAACCAGAGCAACCAGCGCAAGAGCAATCTAACAGTAATGCAATTACCCCAAGCGTTACCCCAGAGACTCTTAATACTATGATCCCTACTGAGGCAGCAAAAGAACTTCGCAGACAACTAAAAGAGGCAGCACAAGACCCCCGTTATTATAACAAGGATTCCTCGCAGTATAAGGGTCGCACGGCGACAGACTTTGGTGCGGTAACTTTCCCAAAAGCCCATTGGACGAAAGAAAGTGCTTCTATAGTCCTCGCACTTAAAAATGAAATTGATCAAATAGCAGACAAGTTTAATGTACCACGGGTCAGAGGTATTAAACACGGTATCGGGTCTTATGGTGCAAACATGGGTGACGGGGTAATGCAGCTAAACGCTGACTCTTTCTACCGCTACTCTATTGGTATTGATCAGTCTACATCTGACATTAGTGTAGAAGAAAGAAGAGCAAAGGTAGATGCTCTAAAATCACAGATCAGAGATGTCAAAGAACAGAACAAAGAGTTACGAAGGCAAAGAGAGTCACTTCCACAGGGAAGCCAAGAAAGAGCCGACTTAACTGTTAAAATAAACGAAAACAATAAAAAGGGTAGCAGCCTTGCTCTTGAGGCGCGTGGTCTTACCAATGATAATCTAAACAAGTCTAATTGGAAACTAGGAGACCCACTTAGGGATCGCCCAGTGGTAGGTGATGCTTATGCAGATACCGGATTAGAGCAAGCTCGGCATACGATGTATCACGAAATGGGTCATCACGTTCACGCCTACTTTGGAAATGAATATAAAGGTGATAAAGCAAACCCTTTGATGTCTGAACTAGGTGGAAAAGTAAACAGGCGAAACTATACCAGACCTATTGAGGATTGGTTGAGAGACCATAAAAGCGAGGTTGTCTCAATAAAAGCTGGTAACAACAAAACCTTTCATCAAGCCATAGCTGACATTGAGGCTGACACCAGCGAAAACAATCTTCGTCAGTTCCAGCATTACGCACAGTGGAACAGTCATGAATGGTTCTGTGAGAACTTTGCCACATACTTCATGGGGAACACTGAGAGAGTTGACCCAGTGTTTGTGAAATTGATAGAATCCATACTCAAGGATGGGAAGGTTCCAAAATGAGCGAGCTGAGAGCTGACATATTAAACATGCTACAGAAAGGTGAAAACCTTACTGACAGTGATGTTAAAAAGATCAACGTGTCTTTTGATGAGCTTCAGAATAACGGTGACTTAGACTTTGACGAACTAGAACAGTTAGAAGCATTTATGCACCGTGTTATAGGCCAAGTCAGTGTAGAACCTAACTCTAAGTTGTCTCCCGATGGGCGCACCTAAGAACCCGCGATTGAAATCGCCACCCACAAAGGGCAACGGCGCATGTCCCCAACGCGCACCTAAACAAAACTACTTCTCGACTCTAATGGAAACCCCAGAGGGTCGGGAACTGAGAAAGCAGTGGTCAACCAAGCGTAGGAAAAACGCTGGTCGGCCTAAAGGCGTTCCAGATGGTTTACGGAAAGAGCAAGCCGATAACCTCCGAGCGAAAGTTAAAAAGGAAGCAGAAAAGGTAGTAGAAATCATGTCACAAAAGTACGGCGTAGAAGATGAGTATGCAAAAGAAGCACTAGGCACAGCGGTCGAAGTCATGCGTATGCAGGGCGAAACCCGTGAGCGTCTATCAGCCGCACGGCTAGTGTTAGACTTTTGTAAACAGAAGCCTGTGGCTAAATCAGAAGTTGCAGTTGCACGGGCAGAAGACTTCCTAGCTTCATTGCTAGTTGAAGATGATGATGGATCAGAAACTAAAGCAGGTTCGTAAGCGTCTACTATCTGAGTTTCCTTTTTATGCGCGTTCTGCGCTATCTATCAGAACAAAAGCTGGTGAGATTGCTCCGCTAAAACTCAACCCAGCACAGCAAATCCTAGATGAAGCTGTAACCAAACAACTCCAAAATGAAGGCAAGATTAGGGTTATTATCCTAAAGGCAAGGCAGCAGGGTCTTTCGACCTACACGGGCGGCTACCTTTACTTTTCTGTGTCTCAACAAAAAGCCCGAAAAGCAATGGTGATTACCCACCATGCCGATAGTACACGGGCTTTGTTCGACCTAACGAAGCGTTACCATGAACACTGTCCCGATATACTGAAACCTCACACCAAATACAGTAGTAGAAGGGAATTGTCTTTTGATGTCCTTGATTCGAGCTATGTCGTTGCCACAGCAGGTGGTGATTCCGTTGGTAGAGGGGAAACCCTCACTCATGTCCATGCCTCTGAACTGGCTTTCTGGCCTAAATCAACCGCACAGGACATATGGAATGGTCTGGCTCAAGCTGTACCGAATACTGCTGGCACTGCTATCTTTATCGAAAGCACGGCGAATGGTGTAACAGGTATTTACCATGATATGTGGAGAGGCGCGGTAGAAGGCACAAACGGCTTTGTACCTGTTTTCATTCCTTGGTTTGTGGACCCCACTTACATCGAGGAAGTACCACTGAACTTCGAGCGAACTCCAGATGAGCAGGAACTCTCTGAGAAGCACGACCTCTCAGATGAACAACTTATGTTCCGCAGACGGAAGATCGCTCAAAACGGGATCGACCTATTTCATCAAGAATACCCTTCGGAGCCTTCTGAAGCGTTCTTGACGACTGGTCGTCCCGTTTTCAATCCCCAGCAGCTTCAGAAGTCACTTGATAACTCAAGGGATGTAGAAGACAGGCTGGCTTTAGAAGGTGATGAGTTTCTACCTAATATCAGGGGAGAACTTACCACTTACCGCAAACATGATGAAGGTATGCAGTATGTCATTGGCGCAGATTCAAGTATGGGTATCCGAAATGGAGACTACTCCGTTGCACAGGTACTCGACTCGAAGAAACGTCAGGTTGCCATATGGCGTGGTCATGTCCACCCTGACTACTTCGCCCAAGTCCTTAAAGCACTTGGCGAGTATTACAATGAAGCGTTTATCATCGTTGAGAACAACTCTCACGGCATCCTGACTTGCACACGACTTGGGAAAGACTTTGCTTATCCTAACTTCTACACAGAAGTGCAGGTAGACAAGCTCACAGACCGAGAAACAGTCAAGCTCGGCTTCACTACATCTTCAAAGACAAAACCTCTGATCATAGACCAGCTTCGCGCAGCATTACGCGAGGGTGAGTTAGAGCTAAATGATGCCGTGACGATCAGAGAACTCATGACTTACATCGTTACCGAAACGGGTGCGATGGAGGCTGAACCTTCTTGCTTTGATGACTGTGTGATGGCTCTTGCTCTGGCAAACCATGTTCACGAAGGAGCTTGGGAACCCGTGGAGACACCACATGAACTTTACTTGGAAATGGTCTAAGATATGGCAAAAGTAGAAGAATACGAAAAGCTAGAAGACGATGAGATTGTAGCTATTCTGGACTCAAACATACGGCAGTCCATCGGCTCATTCGATAGTGATCTAGCCCGTGAACGTAAGAAGGTCACTGACTACTACAATGCCGCGCTTCCAAAGCCAGCGCATGATGGCAACAGCCGATACGTCTCTCAGGATGTCTATGACACAGTAGAGTCCATGAAAGCCGCGCTGCTGGAGACGTTCTCTAGCGGTAGCCGCATCGTTAAGTTTGCACCGCAAGGTCCAGAAGATGTGCAATTAGCGTCTGTCTGTAGCGCGTATACCGACTTCGTATTGTTCCGGCAAAATGATGGTTTCGGTCTATTTCGCTCAGTGATCCACGATGGCCTTGTAGCCAGAGCCGGTATTGCAAAAGTGTTCTGGCAGGAGAGCAGTGAGGAAGACCTACAAGAGTTCGAGGGTCTTTCCCAAAGCGAACTCGATATGGTCTTAGCTGAAGACGATGTTGAACTTGTCGAGAGTGATGAGGACGAAAACGGCTTGATTAGTGGTGTAGTATCTTCACCAGTCTCCACAAGTCAGGTTGTCGTTGAGGCTATTCCACCAGAAGAGTTCTTGATAGAGAGCCAAGCTGTAAGCCTAGAGAAAGCCAACTTCGTAGCGCACAGAACACGCAAGACGCTCTCAGAGCTTCGGGACATGGGCTTCGATGAAGATATCCTAGACAGCATAGGTGAGTCTCATGAGGATGTAGAGCTAGAGACAGATGCAGAGCTTTTGGCACGTTTTGACAACATTGGCTCAGATAGAGGCAATAGCAGTCGAGGCTACCAAGACCAAGTTCGCACGATCATGGTCTATGAAATCTACATCAACCTCGACATCGAGGGTACTGGTATTGCCAAGCTGCACCGCATCTTGAAGGCCGGAAACGCAATCCTAGAGAAAGAAGAAGTAGACCGCCTACCGTTTGTGGTCTTTACACCTCTTCCTATCCCCCATGCTTTTTACGGCAGCAACTTTGCAGAGAAGCTAGTTGCAACCCAGAACGCACGGACAATCCTAACTAGGTCGATCCTAGACCACGCAATGATCACCAATAACCCACGGTACATGGTTGTCAAAGGTGGCCTGACAAACCCACGCGAACTTATCGACAACCGTGTCGGTGGTCTGGTTAATGTCAGCAGGGTCGATGCTATTAGCCCAATGCCGCAAGCATCTCTGAACCCGTTTGTATTCCAGACACTACAGCTTCTTGATGAAGACAAAGAAGACAACTCAGGTGTCAGCAGACTCAGCCAAGGGTTGAACAAGGATGCTATCTCGCATCAAAACAGTGCCGCAATGGTTGAGCAGCTTGCCACCATGTCGCAGCAGCGGCAGAAGATCATCGCAAGGAACTTCGCTAACCAATTCGTCAAGCCACTCTTCCACCTAATTTACCAGCTTGTTGTCGAGAATGAAGATCAGCAAAAGATCATCGACTTGTCAGGTGAGTATGTGCAGGTGAACCCATCAGTATGGGAGAGTAAGAGAGACGTTATGGTTCAGCTACACCTTGGATATGGTGAGCAGGAAGCAGAGAGCCAGAAGCATCTAATGATGCACCAGATGTTCTCACAAGACCCAATCCTGCAAGGCATGTATCAGCCTCAGAACGCCTACGCACTGGTTAAGGATGTAATGGAGAAGGCTGGCATCATGAATGTCAGTGATTACCTAACACCGCCTGATCAGCTACCGCCGCCACAGCCTGACCCTGCACAAGAGATGCAGATGCAAATGGCACAGAAGCAAATTGAGCTTCAAGAACGCCAGACAGCAGTCGCAGAGGCGAAGGCACAGGTAGACGCGCAGATCGCGCAGATGAAGATGGAGCTTGAGCAAATGAAAGCACAAGCACAACACGCTCTACAGAGCGACAACCAAGACCTCAAAGAGCAGCAGTTCAAGTTCAAGCAGTTCATTGACAGTAATGAGCTAGAGATACTTCGCACTGCTGAAGACCTGAGAGGTATCGCATCCCCAACGGGATAAGGAGAGACTATGAGTAACGAAGAAGAGCAGTTGATTCGTCACGGAGAAGCATCAGAGCAGATACTAGGCACTGAGGCTTTCTCTGGGACTATCGACAGAATGGTGCAAAGCACTTTCCAAGCGTTTGTAAACTCTAAGCCAGAGGACACAGAGGCGCGAGAGCGTAGCTATGCACATTACAGAGCCTTGGTAGATATCGTTTCGACCTTGCAGCAGCAAGTATCGGTGAAGAACGAGATTATCGCCAAGAATGATCGTGACAACAACGAAGAGGTTGAATAGCACCATGTCTGACGTGCAAGAAAACAACAACCCGAATGAGGGTTTCCCCCTCGATGCAGAAGAAGCCATCCTTGCGAAGTGGGAAGACGCTGAGAACCAGCCATCTGAAGACGAAGCAGAGGCACCTCAAGAGAGTCCAGAAGAGACCACGGACACTGTTGAGGAAGAAGAGATTACTGAAACTGACGATCCTGATGAGGACGCAGAAGACCCTGATGAAGAGGAAACAGAAGACGATGATACAGAAGATGATACAGAGGATGATGAGGCAGGTGGTGAACCTGTTGAACTGTCTGATGATCTTGAGATTGATGTTGTCGTTGCTGGGGAATCTAAAAAGGTATCTTTGGCAAATCTCAAGCGATTGGCAGGTCAAGAAGCTAGTCTCACCCAAAAGTCTCAGCTTGTCGCTTCTCAACGTAAAGATGTTGAGGCAAGCATCGAGAAGAACCATATCGTTTTCCAAAAGATGCTGGAAAAGGCTCAAGAACGCTATAAGCCCTACTCAGAAGTAGACATGCTTGTTGCCAGCAAGACAATGGAAACGGAAGACTTTGCTCAACTCAGAAAAGAAGCTCAAGACGCTTTCAATGACTTGAAGTTTCTTAATGAAGAAGCAGATACTTTCTACAGTGACATCAAACAACAGCAAAAGACCGCAATGCAGGACGCTGCTAGAGATTGCGTATCTAAGCTCCAAGAGGAATTACCCGACTGGAGTAACAAGTTGTATGACGACATTCGTAGTTACGCTGTATCCAACGGACTGCCCCAAGACCAAGTTGACCAGTATGTAGACCCAGCGGTGATCATGTTGATCAACAAGGCTCGACTGTATGACGAAGGTAAGAAAGTAGCTTTGGTAAAGAAGAAAAAGAGTGCAGCTTCCAAAACGGTTCTTCGTAGTAAACGCTCACCAGACAATAAGTCATCTGCAAAAGCATCAGCCGAGAAAGCTCGGCAGCGCATGGTGCAGAGTGGTGGTCGTGACCTCGATGACATTGCAGCAGCTATCTTAGGTAACTGGGAAGCATAAAACCACACAGCCAGATAAGAAGGGAAAAACCCCACAATGGCAATTTACAAAACCTACGAACAGATCGGCCTCGCTGAGGACGTATCTAACATCATTTCTGATATCACACCAACCGATACACCTATGTACTCTATGATCAAATCAGAGAAAGTACATGCGCGTCAGTATCAATATCAGACAGACTCACTCGCCGCCGCAGCCGCAAACGCACAGCTTGAGGGCTTTACAGCGTCAGCAGGTACAGCAATCCCAACAACCATGATCACTGGTAACACCCAGATCCTACAAAAGACTTTCCAAGTATCAGCAACCGCTGATGCTGTAAAAGCCTACGGTAGAGCTAAAGAAACAGCATATCAGCTATCTAAGGCCCTAAAAGAAATCAAGAAAGACGTAGAGTTCGCCTTTGTTGGTTCTTCTAACGCAGGTAATGCTGGTAACGCCACAACAGCCCGTGAGATGGACTCAGCCGATCAGTTGATTGGTGCAGCTAACACTACTGCTGGTGGTACAGCGGCTCTAACTGAAGCCATGATCACAACTACTGGTCAGAACGTCTACAACAATGGTGGAGACGCGAGCATCCTAATGGTCAAGCCCGCAGATTCTCTTATCATTTCTGCCTTCACAGGTGCCGCTGGGCGTACCCGTGAGTTCAATGATGGTAACAAAACTCTCACGAATGTTGTCAATCTGTACGTCAGCCCCTTCGGTGAGTACAAGGTGGTACTTAACCGCCATCAGATGACAGACCATGCGTTCCTTCTTGACCCATCAATGTGGCGCACAGCGTCTCTTCGTCCGTTTGCGCGTACATTACTTGCAAAAACAGGCGACTCAGACACCCACATGGTTGTCGGGGAACTCGGCCTCATGCACAAGAATCCACTTGGATCAGGCCAGATCAACGCACTGACCTAAGTGTAGCGGATAGGAGTGAGGGGAGTCCTAGCGGATTCTGCTCTCCTTACCGCTACCCCTCACGCCTACACAAACCCTCAGAGGCTCATGCTTCTGGGGGTTTTCTTTTGTCTAAACACCAAGGGGATAACAATGAATAAAAAGATTGACCTTGTTGGAGTGCAAAACGACTTCAGTGAAGAGGCTGGAAACTTAGTTAGAACAGACAGCCAGAGCATCAGCCAAGCATTTCTCGATGACCTAAAAGACAAGCGCGACAGCAGCATGGGGAGACGCGAGGGTGATTATCAGCATGTCGCCTCGATCCCAACCATCTTTGTCGAGAAATGGAAGAAAGAGGGTTTCGACATACTGGACGGATCAGTTCCTTTTAAAGAAATCATAAAGAAGCTAAAGGCAGAAAACCTTGACGGCTTCATGGCAACAGAAAAGCAGGTTTAAACCATGAACTACGGCGATATCAAAAGTCATTTTAACAACCTTCTCAACAGAAACGATATCACTCCAACCCTAACGACTACTTTCATTGACCAAGGTATTGCCCGTATTCAAAGACAGCTTAGAACCCCACTCAATGAGAACGTGTCAACATACACAATCACAGCTAGGACACCCACAGTGACCTTGCCGCTAGATTTCCTTGAGATCATCTCACTGTACTACGATGACGTTGAGCTTCAGCGTATCCCTATGTCTAAGTATAGAGCAGTGGCTGCAAACCCTATTGCCGGAAACCCTACAGAGTTCATACGTCAGCAGCAGAACCTCTATGTTCACCCAGAGCCTACTTCTGGAAGCCTAGTTCTCTATTACTACGGCGAGTTCACACCGATGGTACTGAACACTGATGAGAACACGCTGGCTGCTGTGGCACCTGACCTAATCATTTATGCGGGTCTCACCTATGCTGCTGATTACTACCTAGATGAACGTGCGCCCATGTTCGAGCAGAAATACGGAATGTTCCTCTCTGAGATACAAGAGCAGTCAAATGATCAGGAGATGAATGGTGGTGTGCAAGCTATTCAGCCAACTTACACCTACACAGACTTCCAATCATCTTATAACACGAACTAGAGGTAACGATGGCGAACAGTAGTTTCTTCAAGAACACAGGCACAAGCACCCAGCTTCAAGGCTCCGCAAGTGCATCAGCCGCAGCGGCTCTAGCGTCAGAACAAGCTGCTTTAGCCAGCGAGAACGCAGCGCAAACCTCAGAAACCAATGCCGCCGCAAGTGCAGCAGCAGCCCTAGTCAGCAAGAACGCAGCCGCCAATAGCGCAGCTTCAGCTAACTCAGACGCATCAGCCGCCTCGATTTCAGCTACAGCCTCGCAAACAGCAGCGACATCATCTTCTGCAAATGCCGCTTTGACATCTGCCGATGCCACGCAAACAGCCGCAGATCGTGTTCAGACCGGCCTAGACCGTGTTGCCACCAGTGCCGATGCCGTCCAGACAGCAGCAGATCGTGTTCAGACCGGATTGGACGTAACGTCATCAGGTGCTTCAGCCGCAGCAGCTTTGAGCAGCCGGAACGCAGCGGCGACTTCTGAGACTAACTCAGCAGCTTCAGCCGCATCCTCATCTGCGGATGCCGCAGCCACAGCCGCAGACCGTGTGCAAACCGGCCTTGATGCCGCTTCTACAGCCGCCGATACCATCGCTACAGCAGCAGATAGGGTACAAACTGGCTTAGACGCCACAGCATCAGCTAACTCAGCGTCAGCCGCCAATACAAGCGCATCAGCAGCCTCTGCATCTCAGGTGTCAGCAGCAGCCAGCGCAGCTTCAGCAGCAGCGGTCTTTAACGACTTCGAGGACAGATACTATGGCCCTCACGCATCAGACAGCGCAGCGCAAACACACGTTACTGGTCTAGGGCTGACGGTTGACCAAGGCGACTTGTACTTCAACTCTACAGCCAATGAGATGCGGGTTTACGATGGTGGCTCTTGGGTTGCCGCAAGTTCCGCTGGTGGTGCATCTCTGATTAACTACCATTACACAGCTACAGCATCTCAGACTGCTTTCAGTGGCTCTGACGACAACAGCAATACACTTAGCTACACAGTAGACAATCTGATTGTCACAAAGAACGGTATCGTTCTTGAGGATGGAACGGATTATACCGCCACAGACGGCTCGACCATTACACTCGCAGTAGCAGCCGCTGCCGGTGATGAAATCAATGTAGTAGCGTTCAAGTCATTCACGACTGCTGACATGGTCTCAGCGACTAATGGTGGGGCTTTCCAAGGCAACGTGGATTTCGCTGCTGGCATCGATGTAACTGGAAACGTAACGGTAACAGGTACTGTTGATGGACGTGATGTAGCTACAGACGGCACAAAGCTAGACGGTATCGAAGCACTAGCAGATGTAACCGATGCAACCAATGTAGCAGCCGCTGGTGCAGCTATGCTAACTGGTGCGAATTTTACAGGAAACGTGGATGTCACTGGAACAGCAACCGTTGACCAATTAAACTTAGATAACGTGGGTGGGTTTGGAAACTTTGATAGTAAAGCCACAATATCAACTGAAGCCGCGTTTGCTGGTAGCGATACCGATTTTCGCGTTAAGACAACGGCTGGAAATGTAAACCACTTTGTCGTTCAAGCAACGACAGGCAACGTGGGCATTGGGACTGCTTCACCATCATATAAACTACATTCGACTACATCAGGCGGTTCGGATTACGCTGGTTATTTTTATAATACAGCAGGCTCTGGCAACGGAACATCTTTAGTCGCAAGGGGCGGCGCAAACAACGCCACACCAAACTTCCAAGTTCAAGACTACAGCGGTAACGCTGATTTTACAGTTACTGGTGCTGGCAACGTGGGGATTGGGACTAGCTCACCATTAAGAAAGCTGGAAATAAGTGGTGCCGGAACAGAAATGTCTATGGTGGACACAAACCAAGGCACAGACAGAAAAACAATGAACTGGTTTATGTCTGGGGACAAAGCGTATTGGCGTCTGATGAATGATGCCCAAAGTGCTGGTGGTGGGGCAATTCAGCTTGATTGGGATGGCAACCTTATTGCTAGCAATTATGTCCATGGTGGAGCTGGAACTGTTGTCCAAACTAGAGTTGCAGAAACGAGAACACTAACCTCACTTAATACAACAAGTTTTGCTGAATTTGGTTCAAACTTTAGGGTTTCAATAACGCCTAAATACAGCAACAGCATTATGCTGGTTGAGGTGTCTTTTCCCTGTAACCCTGATGGGGCGGCAAACCTCCTGATGCTGGCAAAGCCGGTAAAGTTTGTAGGTGGTGGTGGCGCACAGGATTTGTCGGCTCTTGGTAATTCAAATGGTTCAGCCAATCGGATGGCTGGGGGTGGTGGTTTTAGAAGCAATAATGGTTATGACACCAATGACCAAAACATCGTTACCTTCATGGGCTACGATATACCAAATTCAACAGCCTCACACCAATATGGATTTCATTACAAGTGCGAAGGCTCACAGACAACCCGTATTAACCATTCAGCAGGGTCAAACAGCGCATGGGGTTATACTGCGCCAACAATTATCCGTGTTACTGAGATTAAGGTTTAGGAGATTATAATGGGTTATATGTTTATGCCAGAAGCCTTAACAGAACTTGGGTTACGAGGAAGGCTTACTGGTTATCCAGACACACAAGAAGAGTTTGAATCTAGTTTCGAAATAGAGGTTGGTGAAGAATTAAAGCCATTCTCATTCTCAGACCACTCTGTAACTTGGCAACAAATTGTTGATAAATCTATTGAAATAGAAACTGCAAGGCCGATGCTAATGTTACGAGAAGAGCGTGACAGACGGTTGGTAGCATCCGATTGGATGGTTCTTCCCGACCGCACACCTTCACAGGCACAGTTGGATTACCGTCAAGAACTGCGTGACATCACAAACACCTACACATCAGTCGATGATGTCGTATGGCCTACTAAGCCGGAGTAACCCAACATGACAAAAGCTAACGACCTCGCGTCACTGCTGGACGCCAACGGTGATGTTGTGTCTAGCGCATTGGACAACGTACCGCCATCAAACGATGCGTCTGCGCTGTCTACAGGCACACTACCGGACGGACGGTTTCCTGCTGTCTTACCAGCGGTATCCGGTGCAAACCTGACTGGTATTCCGACACCGACCCTGACTAGCTTAGGCATAGACAACCACGACCAAGTGACCGTGACTGCTGGCGGCGCAGTGAGTGCCACTAGCTTTGCTGGAGATGGCTCTAGTCTCACTGGTATCCAAGCTGGGGCAGGGTACTTCGATGGGAACAACGGTGCGACTGGTGACACCACAAATGGCAAGGGTGACATCTTCCGTGTTCACTCTCAGACACTCAGTTCAAATGTAACCATAGGCTCGACAGACAACGCTTTGGCTGTTGGCCCTCTAACGATTGACAGTAGCACTACGCTGACCGTCAACGGAAATCTGACGGTGGCGTAAATGGCTAGTATTCTCAATGTAGACCAAATCAATAATGCGGCGGGTACGTCTGCTGTCACGATTGACCCAAGCACAGGTCACGCAACTTTTCCGAATGGGATGACACTGCCAGCGGGTAGTGTTCTTCAGGTTGTTCAATCTACTTACAGCAATCAACAAACATCGACTTCTGCATCGTGGAGTAACACGGGCTTTACCGGAACTATCACTCCTACAAGTGCCACAAGTAAGGTTTTAGCGTTATGCCAAATTCCTCTCATGTCTTACAAATCCGGCGGCTATGAATGTATTGGTTTCGGGCGTTTGTATAGAGATGCAAGCAACTACAGCGGTTCTATTGTAGTAAACGGATACGACTACGGTGGAAGTGGTCTGATTATAAACCATACTGCCGCCTTAAACTGGTTGGACGCACCAGCAACAACAAGTGCAATAACTTATACGTTCCAGTTGTGGCACCAAGCAGGATCTGAAACTCGACTTATTTATCAAGATGCTGATGCAAGTATGATTTTGATGGAGATTGCACAATGAGTACGCTCTATGTCGATACCATTAACGAGAAGACCAGCGGCAACGGTGTGCAGATTGCGGGTCATGTGGTTCAGGTTGTAAATTCACTGCTAACCGGAGGTGTCAGTAATTCTTCAGGAAGTTATGCCGACACTGGCTTAACAGCTTCTATTACACCAACTAGCTCTTCTAATAAAATACTTGTGCTGGTCAACCTAACAAGTTTGGAAAGTAACACGGCTTCTGAAGGCGGTAATGTTAAGTTAGTTAGGGATGCAACAGACTTATCTGAGTGGGGTAGGTTTATGGGCTATACAAGAGTCTATATGACTAACCATCCATCAATTAGTTATTTAGATTCCCCAGCGACCACATCTAGCACGACATACAAAGTGCAGTTTGTAAGAGGACAGGGTAGTGGCACATTAAACTTAAATGCTAACACGGCCACATCATCTATGACCCTAATGGAGATTGCACAATGACGAGCATATTGAAAGTCTCCGAAATCCAAGACCCAACGAACAGCAACACCGCGCTGACGATTGATAGTGCTGGGCGTGTGTTGATGCCAGAAGTACCTCGGTTTAAGTCACTCATAACCACAAACACCTCTGTACCTGCTACTAGCACAAAAATGCCTATTCGTAATGACTATGGTGGAGCAAGTGTAAATTACGCAACTAGAACCGGCACAAATTATGGGGGTGGTTTTGACAATACTAACAATAAGTATGTCGTGCCAGTAACAGGTTTGTGGCAGTTGAATGCACAGTTTAGTTACTACAACAATAATACACCAGCAAGAGAGACTGAATTGCAGATTTGGGTAGACGGTTCGGTTCAATATGACTTGGTTTGGGTTGGAAGTCACAACGATGGGAATAGTTATCCAGACTATGATGGGACAAGTGGAGCAGGGATTGCTTACTTAACCGCTGGTCAGGAACTTGAACTTTATGTTTACGCGACAGAGAGCGTAACTGCGTTTGGTTATACCGGTTTATCTGGTGTATTAATAGGATAGGAGTAAACAAAATGGCATCAATATCACAAGCCCTAACTGAGTTAGGCATTACCGAATGGGTACTCCGTGGCGAACCTACCACTGAGGCAGAGTTCAACGAAATGTTCCGCAAAGTCACTGGCGCAGACGCTAACGGTTCAGCAATCGAAAGCAGCAACGTAGCTGACTGGGGAACAACATGGTCTGAGGTCAACGCAAAGGCAGCAGAACTTCGCACAGCAGAGCCACTAAAGCTGCTTCGTGCAGAGCGTGACCGTCTTATCGCAGCGACAGACTGGTGGGCGTCTAGCGACCTAACGATGTCAGCAGAACGCACTGCGTATCGGCAAGCACTGCGTGACATCACAGCAAGCTACCAGTCTCTCGATACTGTCGTCTGGCCTACTAAGCCCTAATGAAACTAGAGCAGTCTGTAACCCCAGAACTTCGTGTCGCCATCGAGTTAGAAGCGCATGAAAAGGAGTGTGCCATCCGGTATGCTTCTGTCGAAGACAAACTATCTGGCTTGGACAAGCGTCTATGGCGTTTGGAAGCTATGATTATGGGGTCAACGGTTGTCATCGTTGGCCTTGCTGCATCCTTACTAATGAAACTCTAACATAAGGGGAGCGTCACTCAGGAGACGCTTATGTTAGCAGAACTCGCGGCGGCTAATGCAGCCTTCGCAATCATCAAGAAATGTGTCGAGAATGGTTCAGACCTTGCCAAAGCAGGAAAGGCCATCTCAGACTTCACCCTAAACAAAGACGCGGTTCAAAAGAAAGCCCAGAAGCAAGGCTCAAACCTTGACGGCTCGAAGTCTGACTTAGATGAGTTCCTCGCACTAGACGAACTCAAACGTAAAGAAGATGAACTCAGAAGCATGATGCAGCTTTACGGTCGGGCTAATATGTACCCCGATTACGTCAAGTTCTGCGCTGAATCCAGACGGCAGAGAGCCGAAGCAGCAGCGGAAGCCAAACGTCTTGCTGTGAAACGCCAAGACAACATCCTGTTAATTATCTACTGGGCAGCTTGTCTTGGGCTTGGTGTCTTTGCCCTTGGTCTATTCGTATACATCTTACTGGAGGCTAGTAATGTTTAAGACGCTAGTCCTTGTATGCTCTCTCATAGACACATCGAACTGCATCGAGATGGAGAACACACGTCACCCAATCCTGACAGAGAAAGCCTGTGTAGCTAGGGCGATGGAGATGGCAAGCGACGTAAACCGCTACATGCCTAACTTTAAGGCTATGTCATACAAATGTATTCCTCTGAAGAAGGGGACACTGACATGATGACAGCAGAACAGTTCCTTAACCTCAAGATACTCCCAAGGATCATGATGGCAGCTTCAACCCTAATGGCGTGGAACTGCGCTAATTGGTTTATGTCGCTCGGTGATACAGCAACCACACAACAAACGGCTTTCGTGTCCACAATCTGTGGCTGCTTTAGCGGCATGTTTGCTGTCTGGATTAACCATGAAGGAAAGAAGTGATGTTGATGTGGGACATGCACAACAGAACCACCAAACAACAAGCCAAAGATAATAAGGAGAAGGCTGATGCTTGAGGCACTGATTGCGCCCGTCACTGGGCTGCTAGATAAGTTCATTCCAGACGCAGATACAAAACAGAAGATCGCTCATGAAATCGCCACGATGTCTGAGAAACATGCCCAGCAGATCGCACTCGCTCAGATCGAGGTCAACAAGCAAGACGCGAAGGGCAACTGGTTTCAGTCGTCTTGGCGACCAGCTACCGCTTGGGTATGTGTTCTAGGATTCATGGTGAACTTCCTAGTGTCTCCACTATGCGCTGGGTTTGGTATTGATATTCCGCAAGCAGACACTTCGACCATGCTCCCTGTTTTAATGGGTATGCTTGGGCTGGGGTCGATGAGAACGCTAGAGCGAGTGAAGGGGGTCGGTAAATGATTGACATGAAGCGGATGCGTGAACAGCTAATCCTGCATGAAGGTCTGAAGCTGATGCCTTACCGATGCACCAGTGACAAGCTCACGATAGGTGTTGGACGCAACTTAGATGACCGAGGCATCTCCGAAGAGACCGCCATGCAGATGCTCGATGAGGACATAAACATAGTCCACGGTGAGCTACTGAAGGCCATACCAGAGTTCCCTAGCTACCCAAACGCGGTACAAGAATCACTGGTCGATCTTGCGTTTAACATGGGTACTCCGACACTCCTAAAGTTTAAGGCCACTCTAGCGGCTCTGAACGCCCAGCAAATGTGTATTGCCAGTAAAGAGCTACTGGACTCCAGATACGCCCGTCAGGTTGGTCAAAGAGCCGTGACGATCTCAGAGAACATAAAAGCATCATGTAAATGCACAAGCTGTATGCTCATGATGAGTGAATAGAAGCAACCACAAAAAACACCGATACCGCCAAGGAGACAAAACCTTTAGTATCGGTGTTTTTTGCCTTAGTTGGGCTTTCGCCTTTCGTAAGGTCTTTTCTTATAGGGAATATGGGTAGGCCGTATTCCTAGTTTCTTTAGCTCACAGGGAGCGCATGTGTAGACACCTCCCGTATGGTAAAAGGCAATGTTCATCCCACACTCATCACATTTGATTTCATCAGCCATCCCATTTTCCTTTTGAGTGTAAACGGAACTTAACACCTGCGAGTGGTTTAGAGACAGAGCGAGGTAGGTTGTCAGTCGGGTCATAGACACGCCGACCCCACTTGTCTTCCTTGAACTCAGGTATCTTCAGAGCTTGTTTGATCTCTTCAAAGGTTGGGACACTCATGACGCAATATCCACGATTTCACATGCACCAGAGGTACAAGCGAGTGTCTGACTGCCGCTTGTGTGGTCTTCCTTCTCATAGAGAGACAGGGCTGACCAGTCGATTGACGTAGGCATCTTCTGCTTCATGTCTGCATACTCAGCAGCCGTACACTCCTGATAAGGGGCTTGTGCGTATGTATGGTCTGAATGAGGCAAGAAGCTGATACCGCTGCACAGGTCAAAGTTATCAAACACCCAAGAGCCGACCAGCAGCCATTCGTGGTCACGAACTGTGATAGTCACAGATGGCTTATGCTCACACCATTGTTCAGCGTAGGTCTTCCACAACTCAAGCTGCTGGATGGCAGTCATGGCGTTGCGGGTCACTGCGCTCGATGGTGATTTAGTTGGAAAGCTGAACACTGTAGTAGCGTCAGGCTTCATAACATCAGCTTCGGCTGGTATCCCTGCGTCCTTTAGGAACTGTGTGAGAGGGTCTTTGTTGTCGCCTCGAACTGTCCTGATGTAATAGTCAGAGTGCCGTGCATGGATACCACTAGCACTGTCAACTAACTGACTGACTGTCCCAGAAGGTTTGACACAGGTGATGGCAGCAGACACCTCGATGCCAAGACGCTCTGCATACTCAGCATTGGTGTCGATAGCTACCTGCTTCATCTCAGCAAGCCACTTAGCACTGTCTACGTTCTTACCAAGCACAGGATGATCCATGATGCCTGTTAAAGACACACCAAGAAGACGCTCAGATGCTGTGTTCTTAGTCCAGATAGGACGCAAGTAAGGCATGTGGGTAAAGGTTGACTGTGCGGTGCCAAGGATGGTTGCCAGTCTGACTTTACGTTTCAGCTTCTCAAGATCATCTGTCTCCCTGACAACAACTTCAGTCAGGTTGCAGAACTGGGCATTTCTCAGGATGATCTCACTGCACGGGTTAGTCCCCCAAGCATACCCTGTCTCGCGTCTTCCGTTCTTAGCTACATGGGCTTCGGCTGCTACACGGCTGAAGATACCACGCTCACCAGACTTGGACTCCACAAGAGCCAGCCACTCACGCAAGAAGGTCTCCATGTCAGGCTTCTCTGTGTAACAGGCTGAGTTGTTAGCCAAGGCTCTCTGAGGCTCATTCTCCCACCAACTGCCCGACTTGGCATGTGCCATGCGTGTGTCAGATAGGTTGCTCAGTGAGATCATGGCTGACCGGCGCACACCACCAACGACAACCACTTCACCAATCTTACACATGATGTCGTGGCACTCGATGCTGTTTAGTCTGCGTCCGGTAGCACCTTTGAACTTAGCCACAACAAACTTAAACAGATCGTTTAGCGGCTCTGGACCACTGGCTCTGCCACCAAATGTCTTCAGCCTCGATCCAGCAGGGCGAACCTTGCTCAAGTCCCACTTAGGGATGTCCCCTGTGTATAGGTGTGAGATCAGCTTGCGTAGAGATTTAGCCCAGCCTTCCTTGCTGTCTTGGACTACAATCAGGTCATCACTGTCTGCTAGTGACGCAGATATCTCAGGTAGCTGACTGATCGCCTGACGCTCTACTGAGAAGCCCACGCCTGTTCCGCACAACAAGATGAACATGGCTTCATCAAAAGCCCGTGGGTGATCAACAGCAACATAAGAACAGTTATAGATACAAGTGTTATCACGGTCTGCTGCTGCACCTGCGGTCATCAAGGCGCGCATGGAAGGCATGACATCTAGTTCTAGGATAGCACCCTCGATGTCATCCCAGTCCTGTTCAGTCAGGTTGATGTCTTTTGAGTGGAGATAGTCAGTGTAGCGTTGCACTGTTTCCCCCCATGTTTCTCTGCGGCCTTTCTCTTCAATCCACCGCGCATAGCGGCTGGTTGCGATGAATGTTTGGTAGTCGGTAGGTAGATGATTACTGATCACTTGGGTTTCTCCCTGCAAGCTGGTTTAGACGCATCTCGCAATAGCGGATGGCTTTGTTGATATCGGTGATTTCGGATTGAACAGGGTCTTGCCCTTGGTACAGTTTTGTACCTGCGCGGCTGACATACTTAATGACGTTGCCAGCCCAAAAAGAAAGCCCGTTAGACATGATGAAGTCTACGGGCTGGTTGGGGTGTTTAGCGTAATGTGAAGGTGCCTTTATTATGTCAGGCTCCTTCTCCTTTAACTGATCCTTCATGAACTGTTCGTGCCTTTTCATATTCTTTGCTCCCAAAGAGAATTGGTGTTCTGTTTTCACTGTCCCAGTCACTCCAGCGGAGTATCCGAGCCAGCCTTGCTTGTGTTAGGGCTTCTTCCTTGGTGTGACCGGCTTTGATGAAAGCGTTTTCAACAAGAGACCAGTCAGGTCTTGCACCAAGCAGCTTCTCAGATGATTTCGGTCCAAATCCCTTTAGCCCTGAGTAACCATCAGTGGGGTCTCCACAAAGGCACTGCATGAGAAACGCTTTATCAGCTTCAGCTTCAGTGATATCGAAGCGTTCATCTGACATCGGTCTGTAAAGTTTTGCTGGTACTGACTTCATGTCTTTATCGTCAGACACGATGATCGCCTTGCCCTTGTTCTCTGGCTTTGTAGCTAGGATGCCAAGGACATCATCTGCTTCAAGGGTTTCCATTTGACAGGTGCGGAAGTGGTGGCGAAGCCAGTCGAGCATGGCAATGTATCCAAGAGGCTTACGCACCTTGGCTCGATTACCTTTGTAGCTTGGATCGACTTTCTTTCTAAAGTTGTTCTTCGAGGACAGGCACATGATTAAGTCATCGTCATGCAGCTTCTCCTTGAACGTATCCATCTGGTCAAAGTACATCTCTTTAGCCAGCTTTAAGTCAGTATCGAGAGACCAGAGGTTTGATTCACCTTCGGCATCCCAACAGACTTCTTCTTCGGTAGCTGCTGTAGCTCTGTAAAGATACAAATCAGCGTCAATTAACAAGGTCATCTTCGATCTCCTTCATGAACGCAAAGCCATCGTCAGTGATCAACCATCGGTTGCCCCAGATTTCATCGTTCAGTCTTGTGGTGATTAGGTTTTCTGTGGCTGCAACGGCAACCATGTTTGCCTTGTCTCTGGCAAACTTAGACTTTGTGGTGAAGGGTCTTATCCATGCTTCTGTTAAAACCTCGAACATGACCAACAGAGCCTCGATGGTTCTCTGGTCAATGTCTTCATCAGTGAGTGTCAGCCCAAGTTCTTCCGACTGAATACTCTGCTTCGATTGGGATTCTGAGGCTAAACGCTTCTCCAGCTTCTTTCGCGCATCTTCGAGCGAGATTACCGACATGATCAGGGTCTCCTTTCACTGCCATTTGTACTTCGTCATGTATCCACCCAAGGATGGTCACATCGAGGTTCTGTCGTTTGATTTCGTTTGATAGAAGAATTAGCCACATGCTGCTGACCGCGCTTGAGGCTGATTGCAACAAACTGTTTAGTGCAGTGTGAGTTGAGTTTACCTTGATACGGTTGCCACCCAGAGAGGTGATGAAACCCTTTTCAGAGGCTTGCTCGACTTTATCTTTTAGGATGCCGTAGCTTGGCACAGCGGCTATGAAGTTATCCTTTAGTCGCTTTCCTTCTTTGGCTCCTTTTCCGACCATTGCTCCAAGTCGGTAGTCACCGGAACCGTAGAGGAGTGCATAAAGTGCGCCCTTGGCGACTGACCTCTCAACTTTGGTTTGCTCATCGCTGAACGCCTCTGCGTTGCTTTGATGAATGTCTGATTCCAAGACTTTCTTCGCATAGTCACCCCCATCGTAAGCTGCACAGAAATGGGCGAATAATCGGATTTCGATTCCCGATAAGTCAGACCCGACAAGTTGGTATCCAGAAGGCACCGTGAACAACTCACGGCACTGCTGACCGTAGGGAAGGCGTACTGCCGGAACCTGCGATAAGTTTGGTTGTATGTGGGTACACCTAAGAGTGCGTGTGGAAGGGCAGATGATCCTGTGACGCAACTTACCGTCACTATCTACTTTCTTCATCCACGCTTGTGGTCCTTCTGCAAGCTGGCCTATCCGCTTCTGGATAAGAAACAACTCCGACAACTTCTTAGCCTCTGGATAATCCAGATTACCAAGCACCACTTCATCTATGATAGCGTGACCTTGTGGTGTCTTCTTAGAAGGCTTCCAACCGTACTTCTTAGTCAGGCAGAACTCTATGTGTCTGCGAGAGTTATGGTTGAAGTTGACCACCGTAGTCTTAATGAAAGGCTCACCCTCGATGTAACCAAGTGTCTTATTGTTGCGCTTTGGGATGAATGTCTCATGCACTTCCCAAGGCTCGAACAGGTCTTGGAGTTCATGGTCAAGCTCTTCACGCCTTGTGCATAGCTCGGCATATAACTTGCCAGCTTTGGCCTCATCAAAAGTCCATCCAGCTTTGCCAATGTCTTCAGCAATCGTGGATATCTGATGAGCCATGTCCAGAGCCTCTTGAGGCCATGCGTCAGGCTTGAGGTACTTGTAGAGAGCCATCGTCACTTTGACATCCTGCTCACAGTAGTCCTGCATCTCCTGAGACCAGTGTTCCCAGCCACCGTCATAGTCGCCTTTTAGGAAGCCGCTGCCGAGGTTCTTTTGTAACCTTAAACCCCAAGCCTTGAGGCCGTGTGAACCGTACATCCTGCGAGGCATCTCTTCGACTGCCCAGTTGAACTCAAAGTCTTCGTTCTTTAGGTCAGCCCTGATGAGCCGCGAGAGGACTAAGGTGTCTACACGCTTGCCCTTGAAAGGCCATGTTGGGTACAGCTTCTCGATTACCTTGAAGTCGTAGCCAATGCCGTTGTGGGCAATTAGCTCATCAGCCTCACAGAGCATCTCCAAGCCCTCTTTGATCTGATCAGGACCGTAGCTCCAAACTGGATGGCCTTCTTCGCCAACCGCGATACAGTGGATAACATCAGGGTCTAAACCGTCAGTCTCCAAGTCAAAGAACATGCGTCTCATCGCTCATCTCCCGATCCTTTGATCAGGTCAAGCTGCATACGCCTGTCCAGTTTGCGAAGGTTCATCTCAGCTACAGAGGACAAGTCGAACTGTAACTGGGCTGCTAGGACAGCCGCATACCATAAGACATCACCAAGCTCTTTCATGACTGTGAGGCGTTTCTCATAGTCCATGTCGGCTAAAGGCTGTTCCTCATCTCTCATATGCTTTTTCAAAACGCCAAGAAGCTCTCCTGTCTCATTCGCCAATCCAAGGGCTAGGTACTCAATCTTGCTGTCTTTAACGATAAAGGTTGTCTCAGCTTGTAGCTGGTATCCATCAAGTGTCATTGGATGTGTCATTAGAACTCGCTCCCTTCTTCGACCAATCGGCCTGTGTCTCTGTTGAACTTTAATGATCCCGATACGCGACCCGTCTGTCCTGACCATCGGTTCTTCAAAATGGCTAGGATTCTGGTGTCGCTATGTGGATCGTCTTTCTCCACTGCGAGGCTTATGCAGATGTCGGATAGCTGGGCTATCGAAGCTGAACCTCGAAGAGATTGCAGCGTGGGTGTCTCACCACCCTCGAAGCCCTTGTCTCCAGATGGTCTACGAAGATGGCTAACCGCCATTACAGTCACGCCAAGCTCTTGCACCACCTCTGTTCTGAGGCGTGTCATGGCTATGTCTATGAGCTTGCGTTCATCATTAGTGGCGAGGCCACTGACCAAGATGCTGATGTGATCGAGGATGATCACGGTCACACCGAGGGCTTTGACCATGAAGCTGATGCGCCTGATGATCGTGTCTATGTCACATGAGCCAAAATGATCGTAAAGGTAGATTTGGCGGTCATCTGGAAATAGCTCATCATAAGCAGCTTCTATTTCCTCTTTTGACGCTTGGCCTTTGTTCACTGTGATGTTTTTGTTTAGGTGGATTCCGATCAAACCTAGAAGACTGCGCTTATTAGACTCTTCCAGATTTATCAATCCGAGCTTCTCACCCTGCTGGTGAAGGTGATATGTGATCTCTCGAAGCAGTGTAGTTTTACCGAGTCCAGAACCGGCGCAGATAGTCACTAACTCCGCATTATCTCTGAGCCGCACACCGCCTACGATGGCGTTGAGGGCTGAGTATGGGTAAGTGATGGATGAAGCGGCATCATCCTGACTAATCACGCTTCTGAAGTCGGCAGAGGTCATGATGCTATCAGGCCGGTATACTCTGGCCTCAAAGATAGCACTCACAACAGCCGCTGATTTGCCAGCCACTAGGCACTCATTGATATCCTTCATCGGGACTGTGGCTATGTAGGCTTTCCCAATGGGTAGAACTTGAGCAGCTTCCAGACTCGCAGCGCGTCCAGCGTCATCGTTATCGAGACACAGGACACATTTGTCGAACTGCGCTATGTAGTCGTAGTTGTCTTTGATAGCTTTAGCTGCTGAAGCTGCCCCATGCGGTATACCTACAACCGCCGCATGGTATTTACCGAGGCAAGCTGCTGCCGACAACGTATCGACCTCACCCTCACAGATAACTAGCAGCTTACCTGTGTTTTTTAGGTGTGATCCGAAAAGCGTGATCTTCTTTGCGTCACCGATGATCGAGAACTGTTTACTCTTGTTCCTGATCTTCTGTGCTACGACCTCACCGTTCTTGTCGCGGTAGTTTGCAACGTGAACGCGCTCACCTTTGTAGGTTGTGGTGAAGTAATCGTATTTCCGGCAGAGGTCTTTCGTTAAGCCCCTTTTCACTATGTCTTTGTAGTCACCAGCGAGAAGGCCGAGTTTAGCTTTCGCAGAGGGAGGGGCTGCTACGCTAACCCCCTCGCTGGTGCTATTCTGCACAGTCGTGTTACACGCGAAACAGTGCGTATGTCCGTCCGAATATAAAGAGTTTGCATCGCTAGACCCACAGTCAGGGTTTTCGCACGGTAAGTGCATCACAAACTCACTACTCTCTTTAGTCATTGTATCCATACGCTTGCTCCCTTGCGTAACTACTCCTCTAACCACGCCTTCGGGATCGTCTTGTTCGCATACTGAAATCCATGCTTTTCGCACCACTGTGCATAGGTGGTCTTAGACCCCTTGTAGAGCTTTTGGTTTTGGTTGCTGAAGACGAACCGAATGTCGATGTGAGGAAACTGCTCTTTAAGTAAAAGGTGCTTTTGCCTAGACGCTGCGTCTGGGAACCGCCCCTTGGTTTCGACATAAAAAAACCCACCGTCTTTGGTGGGTATCTTGAAGTCTGGTGTGTACCGAGAATCTCGACTAGGCCATGTAAAATAAACACGCTCAGTCTCCCACAGTACCTCGACACCAGCAGCCTTGATCTGCTCTGCTATCTTCATCTCAAGGCCGCTTCGGTATCCATACTTGTATGCTTTAGAACTCGTCCGAGAAGTCATCATCATCATCCGATGCTGTTGGTGCCGCTGCTGCTGGTGCTTTGTAGCCACCCTCAACTGCATCGAACCCATCGTCATCATCGCCCTGAGACAGCTCAATCACTTGGACTGCCGCTAGGTTTAACTTCACGCCAACATTTGCACCCTTTTCATAAAACCCAATGGTTCCTGATGTGCGGATGACTGAGCCGCCAAAGATAGTAGGTGGGCTTGTCATAAGCTGCGCTTCGGAGTCCTTCATCTTTGGCGCGTACCGGCTCTTCATCTTGAAAGTAACCGCACCAGTAACGTCATCGGTTTCATAAGGTAACTGAGCCTTTGACATCTTGGCTCCGAGGTTGTCTTTACCGTACTGGTTAATGGTATCGACAAGTGTCTTCGCTGCATCAGCGTCCACAACCACATTGGTTCGATAAAAACCTTCCTCATCAAACTTGGTGTCTGGACGACCCTCTTTTAGCCAAGGGTACTGAGCAACGCCTTTTGGTGTGGTGTATTTTACTTTAGCCATCTTAATCTCTCCTTTAGAGACAGTTTGTCATTTGTTGATTGTTCTGGGTGGTCAAGATACGAAAGCAAAATGCCAAGGCTTTCTGCTCTCGCTATTAAGTCAACTGGTAAAGGCAGACCCTGCATACGGCAGAGTCGTGCTTCTTCCAGCACTCTCTCGCGAGGGTGCATGGTGTTCTCCTGATATTGTTTTTGTTGTTATCTTTGGGGAATTAGATGAAGCAGTAGTCGGACTCTAAAACCTGCTTCAAATCCAAGGTGCCTTTGGCTGGCACCTCTGGTAGTTCAGCGGCATCAGGGTGATCTAATTGTTCAATCACCTGATCTTTTAACCGCTGGTATAAACACTCATGGTCATACTGATCGACAAAGGCTTGCCGAACCGCGTTAAACATCGCGGCAGTGTCGGCTGGGTTTGTTGCAAAGCTGTCGTGGATCAGAAAGAAATCATTGATGCCGTAGTCGTCATGGCACTTTAGAACCGTGGCGTGTAGATGTGCGCTGTCGAGGCTGTGAGTGTGGTTAGCAGCAACAGCGGCTGCTGCCTTCCGGCTATCCACATCAACTAAGTTTTCTCTGATGGTAACTTGGCTTCTTTTGAGGTCTCCGTATTCCTTGTCGTAGAGGTAGACCTTAATCGCTTTAGAAACCTTCTTGGTGTAGCGGTTGACGACAGGGAACCCCATTGGAGTCACCCATGTCATCATCTTGTTTTCTTTGGAACAGGCGTTACACAGCTTCTGGATAAAACCCATTCCCTCATTTGCACCTTTGACAACTTCGTTCACAGACTCCCATGATTTCATGGCGAGATACTTAGCTGCCGTATCTCCCTTGTCGAAGCCAAGGCACTCACCTGTTTTCTGGTCAATCTTCTCGACAGCAAATGGGTTTGTTTTGTGACCCTGCCAATGACCGTCCGAGACAATCGCATCGTTAATAGGTTTCATGAAGTCTGTCTTGATTTGCTCTGTGAAACCGTAAAGGTTGCTGCCGTAATTCTTTGTCATGACATTGCGCTTTAACGTCTTTCGACCGACCCTAAACTCTTGCCATGCCTTTCTAACGGCTGCGTAGGTTGCTGAGTCACATGCGTCAATCTTCTGCCTTGCTCTCTCTGCCACAGCTTCGTAAAGGTCTTCTGGTTTTGCTGAAGGTAACAGGTTCGTCAGTTTCGCTTCATCAATGTTGCGACCCAATGCACTGAAATGCTGAAGGCCGCTGTTTGAACCATCAAGTCCACAAGGGAACCCTGACTGATACTCCAGACCGTAAGTCGCTATGTTATGTAGCTCCATACAAGCCGCTAGGAAGCCGAAGGGCTTGTCTGCGTGGCTCCAGTATAGCTGGGTAGGGTCATCACCATCAAAGGTGCCTTGGAAGTCCTCTGCGACCCGTAAAATGCTATCCAAGTTGTCGTTGACCCATTGAACACGGGTTTCCATAGACTCTTTGCTGACTCTGTTGAAATCACCGAGATCAGCGCACTTCAAAGCAACCCAAGACAGGCCACTCTCACCGACAGGTTTCTTGTTGTGCAACTGGATCATCGCTTTGATGTGATCACCGCGCTGGTGACTGAAGTTAGCGACAGGGTACACTCTGCCTCTGAAGTCCCAGCTTGCGCCTGTGTAGAAGGCTTTTGTAGGCAAGCTGGCAAGTGATCTGGCGGTTCGTAGGTCTTGGGTCTTTAAAGCCAGCCCACCGTCAATCTCGCGGTTCTTGTGGAATATCTCCCGCGCCCTAATCACCCAGCCCTTGCGACTGGCTTTGTCCATCTTATCCCAATCGGCAGGGAAGGCTATCTTGTCGAGCTTTGATGATCGTGGGAACTTAGAGAACACCTTGTTGTTTTCCCAAGCCCATTCAACAGCGCGTAGGATAGGCACATTGATCTCAAAGGGTGTGTCTTGAATTAGGTTTAATGCTCTCAGGCTCTCATCAAGCTGACCGTTTTCAATCGCCTCATTGATCATCTTAATCTGTGTACGGCTTGCGCCTCTCACTAGAGGAACCTGTGCGCCCAAGACAGCATCTAGGTACATTCCCGCTGTCCGATCATTTGGGTTCTGGTTTGTGAGGTCATCATAAGTTTGCCATTTAACAGGTTTAACCGTCATCGGCGTAAACATAGGCTGCATCCAGCTTGCTTCACTGTTAAAGATATCAAGACGTTCTTTGTTGTCATCAGTCATCACAAGACCAACGGTTTCCGCAGCAGAATCGACATCACCGTTATAAAGCGCGTCACAGTCAAGCCACTCCAAGCCCATTCTCTTTGACGTTTTAACACCACGGGATGTGTGTGTGTTCTTCTCGTAAACCTCAAACAAATCTGTCGTGGAAAGCACGGCATTTAGTAACAGCGAACCAACCTTCACACACAAGTCTTTGCGCCAGACATCTTTGGCATGTCCTTCTTTGGATGCTATAGTTTTAATCGCTGTCTTGCGTACTTTTACCGAGCTATGTTCACGCATGACCTTGTTATATATGCGTCTCTCTAGCTCTCTGTCGCGCTCTCTAAGCCAACGACCCCAACTCTCCATCTCCATAGCTTTGCCGAGGTCAACTAAAGTCGAGGCGAGGGTCTTTTGCTTACCGACAGCATCTAAGCACACGGATAAAGCAATCACGGACATTGTTGCGGTGTCTATTCCTTCAATCTCATGGAACCAAGCAAACTGACGACCTTGTGTCTTAAACTGTTGCTGTATGATCTCATCTATATACTGCTGCACAGCAATGTGTTTCTCATCAATGAGTCCTTGAACGCCTTGTGTGTCGGATAGGTTTTTATTCTGCTTTAACTTCTTTAGATACCTTCTGTTCCCTCTTAGCTGCATGACCTTTTCCATCCGCAACTCCCTAACTACTTCTGGAGTGTCTTGGTAAGTTTGGAACAACTCAGTTAGCTTTTGAAATGGGTTGTCGGTGGTGTTTACTTTGGTTTTCATATGAACACTCTCCTACATCACTGGCGTTAGCACTTAGTGCTAGGTGGACACAAGTCCTAAACCGTTGTTTTCATTAGGTTTGGGGTAGGAGAGTTTTAAGCCCTAAAAAGCACAAAAGCCCCCTTGGTTTCCCAAGCGAGCCTCTGATTATAGTCATATAAAAAAGGCAAGAAATACCCTGTGGTTTCCTGCCTTTTGTGTGTTCTGTAACAGTCTTAGTAGTCTTTAGACCGAGGGTCTATGCGACTAGATAACCTTTTGACTAGGAGTCACTTCCTCCAAATACGGAACCTGCTTCTGACTGAACCGTACAAACTCTGAAAACAAGTCACGCGCCCGACAGATATCTTCTGTCTTTTCATAAGCTGCCACGCTGCAAGTGCCTAGAAACTCATCAGCTAGACTGTCTGTCGCCTGATAAAAGCTACTCGCGCTTACATCCCCCGCCACCTTTGGCACATCGACTTTAACTGCTGCGTTTAGGTCTACGCACTCTTTGATCATGGTTGTCACAGCTTTGTGCGTCATGGAAAGCACGGCTGCTGCTGTCGATATTGTAAAGGGGGAGTTTGCTAGATTTGCTTTAACCAGCATACGTTTAAACACGGAGCGATTAATCGTACTCGTAAAATAACGTCTACGGACAGAAACGTCTGGGTCATTGGACACTGCAAGCCTTTGTGTGTTCTGGGCGATATCTCTATCACAAACAGCTTCCGCATATGCTTTCCAAAGCTGATGTATAACATCTTTAGAGGCTACTTTGCTGTGTTTCATGTCTGTGACATCAACAGATTTAAGGAAGGACGATATATTACCTAAGCGTTGTGGGGACATAATAGTCTCCTTTCTGACTTTTGAGCGTAAATACAAAACGGGGTGGCTGCAAACAGTTAAGCCTTGTCATGAAACTAACCTACCCATCCCAAGCTGCTGACTCTGCCGAGCAACTTGTTTCTGTGTCTCGCTTTTGAGCTTAATGTATTTGTTTGTCGTTTTAAGGTCAGAGTGACCCAGCATCTTACCGATAACAGTCGATGTGATGTTTAGATCGTTAGCGAATCGTGTGGCTGCTGTGTGTCTCCAGATGTGAAACACGACATCATGGTCATCTTTACCGAACACTGCCCTTCGCATGGCTCTCCAAGCCGTGTAGAACGCCTTTTCGCTGTAGTGATCCCAAAGCATCTCTAAGGCTTTCACGGCCTGTGCAGCATCCTTGTTCAGCGGTACATCACGTTTCTTCTTGCCCTTTCCATTCCATTTTGTCTCTGGCAGATGAATCCAAGGGTCATTGTCATCATCAAACCAAATGTTAGCCTTGCCACTATGGAGCTGGAGTATCTCGCCCAGCCTCATGCCTGTGTGTAGGCTTAGAACCGACATATGATAGACGTAAGGTGCATCACGGTAGCCCTTCAGATACCCAAGTATCTTTGCAATCATGTGATCGTCAAAGAACATAGGCCGCGTGTTATCTTCATCATACAGATCGACTGAGATAGGCCGTAAAACATAGTCATTGTCGTAAGCGTAACGAATGATCTTGCTGATGGTGACACCGTGCCTGTTGACCGTGGCAACCGTAAAACCGTGATCTTGGATCAGGTGATCCATGTAGATGTGGACATCACTTGCACGGATCGAGGTTAAAGGGCGTTCACCGTTACCATCATAAGCCGCGAACCGTTTGAGGTTGCTCAAGCTGTAGTCGATATGTTGTTGCTTGCATTTCTTCCAGATCAGCTTGTGGTGTTTTAAGGCGAACCGTAAAAAGGTGGTTTCTGAGTCTGTCATGCTGTCTCTCCTAACCAAAGGCTTCTCTGAGGCGTAAGAACCGTAAGCAGCTTCGTCAGGTGGCCTAGCGTCCTCTCCATGTCGTCATAAAGCACCTGTCGAGTTTCGGTTAAGAACCCGACAAGAACCTCTGCTTGCTCTTTGTCTCGCCCCTGTTCGTCTGCAAGCCTGACGACATCCGCTATGGACTCATCCTTTAGCTTAATGGCTTTCTTGAAACCTTCTCTAAGGTTCGAGTGTAGGATCAGGATATCTTCGGGGTGCCACTGGTTTCTAAGGATCACATCCCTAAAGGCGCACCAGTATGGCGTTTGATCTTTCTTTGAGACCTTGCCGTGCCTGTCACGTTCTACGCACGGTTGCAGGTTCCATTTGTTTATTGTCTCCCTGATATCCTTACGAACCCACCAGCCAGACTCTACAAGCGCGGTGTCGTTGTCCGGTTCAAACGGATCAAAAGAGATGTATGGGCGTTCAATTACTAGCTTAATCATGCTGCCTCTCCTGATTGCTGCTGCTGAACCGTAAAATCAGGCTCCCAGACAAGTTTATAAGATGCCTTGAGCGTCACAAGATCGCCCACGCTAACCGTAAAAAGGGCTGCCAAGGCGGTCACGGCTTCGAGGCGAGGCACAACGCGCCCCGACTCCCAACGTGCTATGGCTTGCTGATCGACCCCTAGCTTGTCTGCAAGCTCCCGCTGCGTCATGTCAGCCTGAGACCGTAAAACGCGGATGTTGTTTGGTAGGTGTTTCATTGTGCTAACTCCTTGTGATGCTCTGGCTCGTAATGACCACCCATGATCAGGTGATCCATCTCATCTTGGCAGACCGTAAAATAGCCATGATCACACCAGCATATGTATTCCCATTCGGTGCGTGTGCGTGTCGCGGTGTTCTTGGACTCGTCATCCCAATCAATATGACCGCACGGCTGGCACTTATAAGTGACCTTAGATTCCTCTCGAACTTCTAAGACCTCGATCCGGTCATAACCAAGATAGTTATAATCAGGGAACGCACTGCCTTTCTCTGGCTCTTTGCGCCCCTTTGCCGTAACCATAAAAACTGCTCCTTTGATCATTGTGCTAGTTCCCTTCTGCTATGTCGTGGAAATCCATTGCCAAGGTGTCGATCAACTCCCAGACATCTTCTAAAGGCCAATACTCGAAAGGCTCCCATGCGTGGTCAGTCATAAACTGGTCAAGCGCAGAGTCGCTCATGTCTTGCCAGTTGTCGGGTAAACGCTCGACAAGGAATTGAGCCGAAGCGCGGGCGATATGTTTGTACCAAGGTCTATCCATTGTAATGTCTCCTTAGAAAGTTGGTTCATAGCGAACCCCAGCGACAACAAGCCGCTGGAGTCGGTCAAATTCAAGACGCTCGGCGGCACAGTCCAAGCCGTGCCACTCCCTGTCGCTCAATGTGTGTTTAATCGCCCTCAGAGACTCACTGACAGGCTTTAGGTGTGTTGTGGTGGGTATGTGCTGGATATACATCTACAAGGCTCCTTTAACCGTAAAACGAGGTAGGCATCTGATCCCACTCGCTGCGCCTCATGCGCCATTTGATGTTGGTGATAGGTGTGCAGCATCTGACATGCTTATGCCCGACCACTGCCCAGATAAGACGACCACCCGCCACAGGTAGCCGTTGATTGATGCCGCGCAGGTAACAGGTGGTTAGGTCAGCGTAAAACAGCCGAGCCGTTGACCATGCTTTCGCGTCTGGCTTTGGTGTGTGCTTGCTCATAGCGTCACCCCCTAGTAAGCCAAGCCAGCGCGGTCACATAACCGCACATAGCGCGACAAGACGTTGCCCATGCGGGTCAGCGTCAAGTCGTCAAAGCTGGTAAGAATGTCGCTAATAACATCATCATCGGGCAAACACATGCCAGCTTGGAAGCCCCACTCTGTCGGGATGCTGGAGCCTCTGAACCGTAAAACGTCACAGATGCGGAAATGCCAGTCGAGCGCGGTTCCCCATTTGTCATGCCAGTCGTCAAGAGCCATCTCGATGCGTAGTTGTCTAAACTGTGTCATGACTGCCACTCCCGTTGACCGTACTCAGTCGCAACCGCCCAGTCATTCACCCAGCCCTTCGAGCCGTGATCACTGATGACTTCATCGCCTTCGTTCCAATGCACTAGGTAAGCCCAGCCCATCGACTGATTGTCGTGGTCAGTGATGTAGACCGTTGCTTCATCGCAAGCGGTGGCCTCAGACCATAGCGCGGTCAGGTTCTCCGTGCCTTTGTTGGTCATGGCTGGCTTGTCGTCCTGCTCATAGTGAACAGCGACCGTAAAACCTGCCTCAAGTGCGGCTTTGATTAGCTGCCGCCCAGCGTTAAGGGTACTCATGATGCCACCTCAAACAGCGTGTTGTATTCGTGATCTCTTAAAAACTGCCCGAAGCTAGAGCCGTATCCCTGCGCTGATTCCCATTCCGATCTAAAGTTGTCGGCATCATCACCTTGCAATAAGAAACTCAAACCAGCTTCGTACTCTTCGACCTCAATCGCAAAACCGCGATCAACCATTGTGTAACCGCCAATCATGATGCCACCTCAAAACTCAAAGACTCACACTGTGACCGATCAACGGTAATAGTCAGGATGTGACCGCGTGGCGACCTGATGCCTAGCTCATGGACAAAGTGACCATTGCGCTGCATATCAAGGTCAAAGTCAGCGGTGCCAACGATCTCATTAGCTACAGCGTTTGGACACCAATCAGCCAAGTGATCTAGGCCGTGGTTTTCTGCAAGCTCTGAAAGCTCAAGGCCGATAAGGTCAACGCCCTTCTGTGTAATATAGTAGCTATTCATGACGCACCCCCTTCGTCAAACATGGGTGAAAAGATCAGGCCAAGACCGCCGCCGCCGACCAGCGTCGCGCAAAAGAACGCGACAAGGATCGAGAGCGCACCGGCAAAGCCAAGCCAGATGATTACTGATGCCGCGCCGACTGACATACAGCCGAGCGCGAATATGAGTGCTTGTTTGATTGTCATGGTTGCCCCCTAACCGTGTGCGACATGTAATTGGAACTTGCGCTTGCCTGTGACAGCCTTGGCGATGCCAAGAGCAGCCGAGCGCATAAGGCTATCGCCCCTGCCATCAATGGGTTCAGACATTGTGATGCCAGCGTTATTGATAGCGTTTTGCATGGCGGCAGACTCTTTGCAGTAGCCATAACCACCAGCCTTGCCATAGCCAGAGCCGTAAACCTCACGGCCACTGATCCACGCAATACAATGGATGACCGAGCCGCTACTGTAGAACCGAAAGCGGCATGGTGTGTGGGTTGTCGGGTGTAAAACCGAAAGCTCTTTATAAAAGTGATTAGAAACGCGGTCACGCTTTGCACCGACCTCGCCATCAGATAGCTTTGATATGTTGATGTTCATGATACCGACCCCCTAGTAAGTGAAGCCGACATAAACAACCGCGTCAGCTTTAAGGAAAAGCTCACGGTTCATGTCGTCACTGTTTGAAAGGGAATACTCAGCTTTGCAATGCTTCGTTGCGCGATTGCGGTGATTGATCACCCAAACGGCTTTTGCATCGGGCTTACGCTTGATAAGCTCACCCGCTTGTGCTGCTACTTCTAAGGTTGTCTGGTAAACTACATCACCATTTGCGGTGATAACTTGCTTCACTTGTGTCATCGCTAGACCCTCCTGCGACTGTGTGTCGCAAGGGTCAAACTAAGTGAGGCTGATGGTGCTGGCGGAGAGACTCGAACTCCCAACCGCCCGATTACAAATCGGTTATCAGCCAAGGTTAACCCTTGCTTAATGTCACCGTGAATCAATTTGTCACCTTTTGCAAGCCCTAAATTACAAATAGCGACACAAATCGACATCGGGCAGCTATATCCTCTAAAAGACCGGGCGAACGTAGCCCGGTCACGCTGCGCGACATGCCCTAGATCGCCCTAGATTGCCGCTGCACGGCTGCTGGTCAATCAGGCTACTGTTGTAGTCTGTTGGTGCTTGAGGCTGCTGGTGAGCCATGTGGGGCTGTGTAGGCCATGCCATGCCGACACATCGTAGCTTATAGGCTACAGTCGTGCTAAAGCATGACCTACCACAGTAATAAAGCATCTGAAGGGACTTGTGTCCACCTACTAGACAGACACGATGTGCAAAGGTTTAACTACCAGCAAGCGCGGGTCAGCATTGGCTATCTTTAGCAAGCTAGGGCAAGCTGTAGAGGTTGTAGGTGGTACACCTAATAAGACAGACTTTAGACCGCCGAGACTACTGTAGACCGCCGAGACTACTGTAGATTGCTAAGGACTGCCGAGGCTGCGTTGTTCCCGATTTCTTCACAAACGCAAATCGCTCCACCTCAGATAATAATCTGTTTGTCGATGCCGAATGGCTAATGTCTAGGTGTTGTCGGTAGGCATCAGCCAGCCGATGCGACATCGGGCAGCACAAGAAACCTAGCAACATCAGTCACTTAGCATCGAAGCGAGGCAGCTTCGGGACTCCTGCCCAAGATTCTGACCCCCCGTGACCGTAAAACAAGAGTGATTTCAAAAGAGAGCTAAACCCTCGGCGTTGTTGTTGTTGTTCCGACCTTTTGCATGAGAGGTCTACTCCAGAAAACATAAGGAAACCAAGATGGCCCTAGAAACAGGCACATACATAAACAGCCTTGTGGCCTCGAACCCAGTCTCAACAGACGGGATCGCCCAAGCTGACGACCACATGCGGCTGATCAAGTCTACGGTAAAAGCCACGTTCCCTAATATCACAGGGGCTGTGAACGCTGACCATACTGAGATCAACGTACTTGACGGCATCACTAGCTCCACAGCAGAGCTTAACATCCTGACTGGAGTTACAGCCACAGCAGCCGAGGTCAACTTACTAGCCGGTACAACCGCCACAGCAGCCGAGATCAACCACCTCTCAGGTGTCACAAGTAACATCCAGACACAGATTGCAGGTATCTCTACCGCGCTGGTGAACGATACGACCCCACAACTCGGTGGTCAGCTAGACACCAATGGTCAATCCATAGCCTTCGGCAACTGGACTATCAGCATTGACGGCTCCAATAACTTGTCGTTTGCCTATGCTGGCGATGTGAAGCTACGGATTACAGCAGCGGGTGCATTGGATGTTGAGGATGACATCACAGCCTTCTCAGGTATCTAGCCATGGCTATCACAGGATCAGGGCCAATCAAGTTCTCAGACTTACAGACTGAGTTTGGCGGCAGTCACCCTATAGCAATCAGCGAGTACGGTGACGGGGCAGGTTTAGTAACCAGAGGCATCTCCTATTCAAACTACGGCACTGGCATATCTGGTATGTCGTTACCAAACTACCCTGCCGGAACATCACTCAGGCGACTTGGGTTTTACTACTCAGGCGATGTAGCCAACGTATACACCACCTATTACAGCGGCGGCACAAGCCCAGTTAAGACTGCATGGTCTAACCCAGTATCAGCCAGCTTCAGTGTCTCAACCTACCTCGGAACTCTATCTGCTGGAGATACCTTCGTTGTATGCTCTAGGGCTACTAGCGGCTGGCCTTCAGGCTGGTCTTACGGCGGCTACGATACTGTCATCATCGCTTGCACATTTGGTTCAGCGGCTTCTGCTACAGCCCCTCAGTACGGCTCTAAGCAGTTTCGTATCTACTGCTCATATGATGGCAATAACACAGTGACAATCGGCGGTTACTACAGTGGCAGCAGCACAGGCTACACCTACGGTCAGGCGGCTCTCCAAGGCATTGCGAGGACAAACTAATGGCTATTGATATTACCTCAGTCACTCAGGTTATGGATGTCGATGACACGGTGGCTCTCTTCGAGGTCAACAAGACCCACGAAGGTCAGAACGAGCCTCACTGGACTGTCATGAATTACGAGGGCAACCCTGAGTTGGCTGAAGTCCACCAGTGGCTTGTGTCTACACACCAAGCAATACCGGCTTACAGCAGTCTCACAGATTAGAAAAGGGAGAACCTTATATGGCTATACTCCCTATCAGAGAGCTAGGCAGCACAGGTGTCATCACGGACAAGAGTCCGTACAACATACCTATCAATGCCTTTAGTCGTGGTTTCAATGTGCGCTTTGATGAGGGCAAGGTCTTACGCGCTCCTATCTTCCGTACCGTTAAGGATACACTAGGGTTTAACCCAAGGTTTGTTTACGGCATTGTCCCCTCTGTCGGGTTTGATTCTGTCGTCATGGCATCCGATGGCTGGAACATATACGAGTACGCAAACGCTTCGGTATCTAACCGATCCGGTTCCATCACCGGCTCATCAGACCCCCGCCCCTACACAGGAACCTCTCTTGCTGATGTTACCTACATCAACAGACCAGACAGAGTACCCGTGTACCGTGGGCCAGCAGGTGTCAACTTTGCTGACCTGCCTAACTGGGATGCAAACTGGAGAGCAGCATCACTGAGGTCTTACGGTGACTTCCTAATAGCACTGAACATGACAGAGACCGCTGCCAACTACCCTTCTAGGGTCAGGTACTCTAACCTTGCACTGGCTGGCTCTGTTCCAGATTCTTGGGACGCTGCTGATACAACTAAGTCAGCAGGTTTCAATGACCTAGTACAGATCAAGACAGAGATTCTTGATGGAGCAACTTTAGGCTCTAACTTCATTATCTACGCTTCTGACCAAGTATGGTTGATGGAGTTTGTCGGTGGCGCGTTCATCTTTAACTTCCGTAAGCTGTTCACAGATGCAGGGGTTATCAATCAGAACTGTGTGGTCGAGGTAGAGGGTAAGCACTTTGTCTTCGGTGCATTTGATATCTACACACACGATGGAACATCCAAACAATCTATCTGCGATGAGCGTGTTAAAAACTTTATATTCTCATCTCTAAACAACCAAGCAGCAGATGTTTGCTTTGTTCACCACAACCCCGTGTTGAATGAGATTTACTTCTGCTACCAGAGTGGCGACCAGTATTCTCACTTCCCTGACGCTACCCGATGCAACAGGGCTGCTGTATACAACTACCGGAACAACACATGGTCTTTTATGGATGTTCCCAACGTGTCATCAGGCACTGTTGCAAACGTCAACTCTGTTTCCACATATGCAGCAAGCACAGGCACCTACGCTCTAACAGGCGGCACCTACTACCAGCAGCAAGATAGCTACAGTAGGCATGTACTTATGGTCGGGGAGTCCCTGACTGCTAACAACATCACCTCAGATAAACTTTACGGGCTAGACCTAAGTGACGCTGGGCAGATCGCGTTCCAGTTAGATGTTGAGGCTACTAAGCCCGTCTATCTTGAGCGCACAGGTATTGACTTGGATGAGGGTGGGTTAGCGGCATCTCAGTATGTTGTCGTTACACGCATCTTCCCACAGGCAGACACACAGAACTCCTCGAACACGTTGCTCAACTTCGAGTTCGGTGGCTCTGACATCCCTCGATCTACGCCTACCTACAGTTCTTTGGTTGTCTACGATGTAGCCACAGATCACAAAGTAGACAGTAGAGCAGCGGGTAGATACCTCAGTTATCGAATGACAGTATCAGACAACAAGGACTTTGAGTTGTCAGGGTTTGACTTGGACATCACACCGACAGGAGCTAGATAACATGGCTCTCAATGATAAAACCAATGTCTTAGTACAAAGCTACTCAAGAACTCAGTTCCCTGTCTTGGAAGAGGGTATGCGTAGGTACATCCAAGATGAACTACAGCGCATAGAGAACTCTATACGGACTCTAGTTCAAGCAGCAGTTCAAGTATCAGAAGACCCGCCCGACAGTCCAATCAAAGGTATGATCAGGTATGCCGTAGCACCTTGGAACCCGACAGGTTCCGGTGACGGCTTAGTGATCTACAACGGTTCGGCATGGGTAGCGGTGTAAATAAAATAACATAAAGAGGAACCATGATATGTGGGGACAAATAGCAGGAGCCGTAATTGGCGGCGTTATGGCTAACAAAGCCGCAAAGAAACAGGCTTCAGCCCAAGACGCGGCTATGAAGATGCAGATGCAAGGCTACACCGATGCCCGTCCTTACATCCAAGATATGTATAAAGGCGGCACAGATGCCCTTAACAATGCTCTAGCTACTGGAACCTACCAAGGACCAAACTACGCGGGCATCAACAGTATGCAGGACACCGGACTGAACAACCAGTTTGGTTTCGGTAATAACGCTTATAATAATGCCAATAGCATGATGAACGCCACAGGCGGCTTTGCTAATAACTATGCCAGCCTATACAACACGGCAGGACAAGACCGCACAGCGACTGCGACTAACTATGCCAACGCAAACGCAAGTCCTCTGATAAACCGCGCAATGCGGGACAGTACACGCATGTTGGAAGAAGACACCTTGCGTAACATCGGCATGGGTGCATCTGCGACAGGGAACACAAACAGTTCCAGAGCAGGTATCGCTGAAGCTGTTGCAGGTCGTGACTACATGGATCGGGCTGCTGATGTATCAGCGGGTATCCGTAGTGATCTGATGGACAAGTCTTTCCGTGAGCAAGACGCTTCATTCAACAACATGATGAACGCTAACAAAGGTCTTGGTGCATCTTACATGGGTGCCTTTGGTATGGGTAACACAGGCATCGGCAACATGATTAACGCTGGTGGTGCTTTCCAGAAAGACGACCAGAACACCTACGATGCACAGAAAGCCAAGTTTGACGCAGACCGCGATTTTGCCATGCAGCAGTACAACTCATATAACGCTGGTATCCTTGGTCGCGCGCCTCAATCAGCAGGAACAGTCCGACCTAATCTTGTCGATCCTACAGCAGCCGCTGTGGGCGGTGCATACGCTGGGTCAGGTATTGGTCAGAATATGGGCAATGCTTTTGGCAGCTTCTTTAACCAAAGCCCTTCTGTATCCGTTGCTGGCACCAATGGGCCAAACACAGGCTTTAACTTTGGTGGAATGGGTAACAGAAGTCCTTACCTATATGGTGACGGCTACGGTGGTGGAGACTAGAGCCTATGCAGTTCCCAAGTGGTCTACTTCGCAGTGACGGTAGCCCTACGCCTATGCTGCTCGATGCTATTAGGCACAGTGAGACAGGCCATCTAAACGATGCACAGGCAGTAGGTGCAGTCAGTAAGAAAGATGCTATCGGCCCTTACCAGCTACTCCGCAAGAACTTGCATCAGATGGGCTACAAGATGCCTACGA
>Ga0255771_1000688_pt1 | contig 38451 bp, 47 predicted proteins | sample 011ome_19_FD_179969 | JGI IMG/M metagenome (GOLD analysis project Ga0255771, IMG submission 179969) | Coastal salt marsh microbial communities from the Groves Creek Marsh, Skidaway Island, Georgia - 011510BT metaG (version 2) | ecosystem: Environmental > Aquatic > Marine > Intertidal zone > Salt...
AACCTGCTTGCCACCCGCACCCGCAGGTAATAAATCTGAAAGATTACTCATGTCAAATCCATCATGTTAATCGTGGTTGCGGAGATTGCTTGGCCTATTTTAACAGCACTTGCAGTAGTGGATATAGAGCCGTCGTCCTGAACGTAGTAGTCAGCGCCTATGGTCAGACCTGTCTGCGCTTCGTTAATCCCACCGTAGACGTTTACAGAGCCTGTGGCTGTGTCAGAGATTGCTTCTGCTGTTATGCCTATGAAGTCACCAACATTTGAAGATGATGCTTTATAAACTGTAGAAACTCCATAATAAAGTGCATTGCTATCACTGTAAATTATTGCAGTTGCTTGGCTAGATGGATCGTAAGCTGCGCGTAACCAATCAATAGCGTTATCTTTGAATGTTGTAGAAGCACCAAAAGATATAGTCGTACCTGATACTACGCCTTCCAGTACCTTTCCTTTGCTTCCGTCTGAATTATCTCTATACGCAATAATTATTTTTTTAGCGAAAGAGTCATAATCTACGGCACTATTCCACGTTGTACCTGAGTTATAAATAACTGGCGTACCAAAAGATATTGATGTACCTGAAACAGTGCCTACAGCAGCTTTCCCGTTAGGGCTTGCATCATCGTTGTATACAATTATTACTTTACCAGTGTCTGGGTCGAAAGCGCAGTTTGTGTACGAAACTTGACCGCTAAGCGCGTAAGGTGTGCCAAAGGTCAGGTTATTACCAGATGGAGTTCCAACAACCACTGTTCCTTTATTAGAGTTATTATTATCAGAGTAAAAAATTATTATTTTGTTGTTGGTTGAGTCGTAAGTAACGGCAACCCAAGATACTTGTCCGCTTTCAAAAGTATTGGTTGCGGTAGCGCTTGGAGTTGTGCCGCTTATTGTGAATTGACTTACTTTCCCGCTAGCCAAGTTAAAGCTATAGGCCACAGAAGTTAAACTAGTTACAGGATTGTACGCTGCTTGGCTTTCTCTAATTGGGTTGCTGCTATATATAACGCGAGTACCAAAAGAAATAGAATTTCCAGAAACTGTCCCTACAATTACATGACCATAATAACTATTGGCGTAGTTACTGTAAGCAATTAGAAATTTATCTTGTGCCGAATCATACGCTATATCGGTAGTCCAAAGATCTACGCTTGTATCAAAAGCAACTGGAGTACCAAACGAAATGGACGTTCCGCTAATTGTACCAACTACCGCTCTAGGCTCGGCGGCAAGCACACTTCCTACACCATAAATAACTACTACTTTGTTATTATCTGGGTCATAAGCAATAGAAGTCCAACTTGCGGTGTTTGTTGAATCAAATACATATGTACCTGACGTTTCTGACGGATTTCCTTCATTAGAAATCGCCGTCACAGTCCCATCAGACTTAAGCGCAACAGTCTGCCCAGAACTCAAAGTCCCAGACGCAACAAAATTTACAGCATTCTGTCCACCGCCTGTCGGCAGCAGTTCCGACAAGTTGCTCATTTATACGCTCCATCCGATAGTGCCATCAATGTAGGTCATTGTAATTTCTGCGTAGTTCTTATCAAAGATAAGGTCAGTTGCAGAGGCTGCGATGTTAGAGCCGTTACGCGCTACAGTGAATGTGTTAGCTGCCGCATCGCCTGTTCCGTCCTTCACAGTTACTGTGTCACCTGCGCTTGGTGAGGCAGGTAGAGTAATGGTAATACCAGATGCTGTGGCTATAACGAACTCTCCTGCATTTGCTGCGTAGCTTGTTCCTTTGAGGATTGGTAGAGCATTCTTCGAGTCTAGCTGTGTCTGAGCGTCAGAGCTTAGGTTAGACGTATAGTTTAGCGTAGTTGCATCGCCAGTGTAGTCACTGATTTGACTGACTGTGACTGAAGTAGCTACTGGGGCAACACTTACCCAAGCTGCACCGTCATAAACCTTCATCGCATCTGAAGTAGTGTTGAAGTACAAAGCGCCTTCTACTAATGCGCCGCCTTGATTGTCTACTGAAGGATCAGAAGCCTTCTCACCCAAGTATCTAGCATCAAACTCATCGTACTTGTCAGAAGCATCCGTTGCCGATCCAGCCGCTGCCGTAGCACTTGCTTGTGCCGCATCAGCAAAACCCGAAGCATCAGATGCTGAACCTGCCGCATTTGTCTCGGCAGTTTCTGCATTAGTTTGTGCTGTTTCAGCCGCAGACTGAGCCGCTTCCGCAGCCGCCTGCGCAGCTTCTGCATTTGTCTCAGCCGTTTCGGCATTTGTCTCAGCCGTCTCTGCCGCAGCCTGTGCAGCTTCAGCCGCTGCTTGTGCTGTCTCTGCATTAGTCTCTGCGGTTTCCGCTCCTGTCTGGGCTGTCTCCGCTGCTAACTGTGCTGCTTCTGCTGCCGCCTGAGCCGTCTCAGCGTTTGTTTCCGCAGTCTCAGCGTTAGTCTCTGCTGTCTCCGCATTAGCCTGAGCAGTCTCTGCGGCACTCTGAGCGGCCTCCGCTGCTGCTTGCGCTGCTTCAGCTCCAGTTTCTGCTGTCTCAGCGTTAGTTTCTGCCGTTTCTGCTGCTGCCTGCGCTGCCTCTGCTGCGGCCTGAGCTGTCTCAGCATTAGTCTCCGCTGTTTCGGCTGCTGCTTCACTTGCCGCTGCTGCCGCCTCGCTTGCCGCTGCCGCTACTGCACTGGCTGCTGCCGCTGCACTTGTACCCACCCAGTAAGTAGGTGACGTTGCAGGGTCATTGCCAGTGTTAGAGTTCTGGAGAGACGTATACAGAATGCCGTCTGTGCCGACTACGTTCTGGTCTTCAGAGTAAGTAGCTGTAGCAACCCATGCAAAGTTTAAAGGAACCCAGTAGCTAGTAGCTAAAGCAGGGTTATTGTTCAGGTTAGATGTCTGTAGCGATTGGTACTGTTGGTTATCATAGGTAACCACTGCACCAATATCGTAAGTAATGCCAGCATTCCACTGAACAGAATAAAGAAGCGTCCAAAATCCAGACGTAGTAGTAGGATTATTGTTCTGGTTGCCGTTAGATAGTGACCTGTAATAAACGCCATCACTGCCTATAACCACAGAGTTTGCTGAGTATATTGTAGTGGCTACCCAAGCGTCACCAAAGTTAGTGCCTGTCTCACCGATTGGATCTCTGACAAGGATCTGTACGTCATTTTTGTCAGTTAGTATGCCTTTGGCATTACCGTTAAAAAAGATGTTAGGCTGACGGCCTGCGGCAGTAAGGATGACAGGATTGGTATTAGGAATAGTTAAGTTAATATCAGCGTAGGTATTTTTAGGAGTGGTAGTTCCAGACTCATAGAAATACAGCTTGCCGCTGCCTAATGGAGCGCCAGCGTCATCAAAGTATTGTGCGTTAATTTCACCGAATCTAGCCATTACCTATTTCCTCGAATGTTTTCCATTTCTCTTTCATAGCCTGATACGACTTGAGATCCTGTAGTTAAAGGCGTTGTTACAGGAGTAGTCATTGGAGTTCTTCCTGTAGCCATTCTAGTTACAAGAGCTTCGCCAGCTTCTCCAGTTGTTTGCTCCAATCCTCTCCGAGCAACCGCCGCTGGAATTGCAACAGCGGCTGTAGCTACAGGATCAGCTAAATAACTACCAAAACCTAAAGCAGCCATCAATCCACCGGAAGTAGGATCTAGCTTTCCTAGAATTCTTGTCAGTTGTTCTTCAGTGGTAAATTCAACAAAATTTCTCATTGCCTCTTCTTCTGAGGCATCAAAAAATCTCATGTCTTTTTCGTTGTTTAGTATGTTATTTACAACTTGTTTATACCTGTTAATAGTGTTGCCGCCAGATCCAGAAGCCCCTGCCGATCTTCTTGCTTTATCAAAAGCAGCATCAATAAGCTCTGCTTTCTTGTATCTTGAATTAGCAAGACGAGCTGCTTTAATTACAGTTGCATCTCCTGTGCCAAAGTTTTCAATGGTGTCATCAACTAAATCAACTAAATCTCTGATTGTTTGGTCTGAGTACCCAGATTTTTTATAACGCTCAAACATTGCTCTTCTTATTTTTTCCAACTGAATAAGATTCGATGGAGTCTTGCTATTTCTTTTTAATATTTGCAGCGCAGCAGTAAGTTGATCATCGGTTTCAGGAACGTAAGAGGCGTTATCGGCAACCAATCTTCTCGCTCTTCCGTATAAAGACCTCATAGCCATAACATCATAAACAACGCCAGAATCTGTAGCTCTTTTATAAATGTCATTTTTTAATTGTCTTGCTGCTTCTACGGTAGGTCTGGTATCAAACTCTTGCATTCTTTTACCGAACGATCTTCCTATTCCTCTGATTGTTGGAGCTGCAAAGTTTAAAACTACTTGACCGCCGCCACCAAAAATAGCAGATGGTATTGCTAACTCGAAAGCAGACTCTAACCTTTCTCCTGTCTCTCCAGTGTTGAAACCATAAACAGCGCCTCCGGCTCCAGATGCGGCTGCTGTCTTTGCTATGCTTGGAGATGTCCCAACAGGAATTCTTGCCGATGGAGACATAGCCGCAATAACTTTTGGCGCTCCAGCTACTATAGCTCTTTCAAGCCCAATACCTGAAGCAACCGCTGGTATAGCTTCAGTAAGAAATGATTCGGCTGGTTTTTCTCTTTGGTACTGCCCTATAATATCTCTAGTAAGACCTAAATAATCTTCATACGCCTCGCCAAATGGACGCTGCTCTTCTCCAGTAACAAGCCTTTTTAATTTTTCTCCTCCAGCGGCAGCTCCGGCAGCTATATTTTCTGCCATACCGAAACTCATACCTCTAGCGGCTGTCGCTGCTCTTGCTCCTTCAGGAATAAAACCTTCAGCATAAGTGGATTCAGTAGGCTTATATCCTTCTTGCTCTGAAAACTTTATCATTTCTCTAAAGTCATCATTAGATAAGCCAATTGAGTCAGCATAAAGTCCCATTGGCATTTGATCTTTATAAGATTTATTCCAAAGACCAAAAGCTAACTGACCAGTTGGAGTGTCAGTGTATTCAGGATATTGTTCTCTAAAAGCATTTAGTTTATCGCTCATTAAAATAATCCCAATGGATCAGAGCTTTGCATTGACGTAATGGTAATTCCGTATTTTAGTCTTTCTTCTTCTGGATAAGACATTGCTTCTGCCATTACGTTGTTATACAAGTTTTCTAATCTCTGTAAATTGTAAAGAAGTTGTTCATCAGACTGAGAAGCGGCAATACTTCCAAGAGTGTCTCTTAAATCTTTCAATTCATTCTGCGTAATGCTTCCCAAAGCGCCGCCAGTTTTACTTTCTTTACGCATTTGGTCTAGCGCTTCAAATTGGATATTTGCGCCAATAGTATTAGCTAAAGATCTTGCATCAGCAGCAGGAGTCCCAGCGATACCGCCAACTATCTCGCCAAGCGCTCCTGTAACCGGAGTGAAAAATCCTTGATTCTCTACCAAATTTCTATAACGATTTATATCCTCTATAACTATTCCACCAATTTTAGACTGCCTTGAAGCTCTAAGTCCTTCTCTGCGACTATCTGCTCCTGCCTCTGCTTCAGCAGCCGCTGCTTCAGCAGCCGCTGGGCCTCCTGCAATTGCTTCTAATTCAATAAGGTTTCCATCCTCATCATAAATTCCTCTGTAACCAGAAGGAATTGAGGCTGGGTTTCTAATATTAGTAGTGCTTGTAGTTCCACCCATGTATTCAGGCTTATTGGTCTTTATGTTCAATCTATAAGGAGCGTCAGGAGGAAGTCTATAGGACGCAAGCTCTTCAGGAGTCAACGGCCTGTAACGATCTTCAGGATCAGTTTGATACCCAGCAATAGTCTGCGCCATTGGATCTCCTCCAAGACGCTGAGTAATCATCTGCCCTTCACCTGTAACAAATTTAGGATCAATTGTTTGCTTAGGTAATGAGCTAAGGAAAGTGTTTAACTCTCCCATAACTATATCTGGCCTACCGCCTATAAGAGCATCTCTGAGCATCTTTGTGTCAGAAGTATCTTCACCCATTTGTTCTAATAAATTCATGCGATCAACAAGAACATCTATAGCTTTAGGGAAATTTTCATTTTGTATAGCTTGTTGAATATTTCTTGCGTCTAAAGCAGTGGCTTTTAATAGTTGCATATCTTTTTCTTGGCGCTTTTTTTGCAAAGAGTCAAGATATTCATCGCCTCTTCCTGCGTAACCAGCACCAAAACCCATTGCAAAACGACCAGCTTTCTTTAAGAAACTGTCGTCTCTCCTATCAGGAATTGCTGTGAATGCTGGGCGAGATGCAGAGCTTGCAACAGGTTGCCTTGGCATAGCTCCTTGATCACCTTCAGGAAGTCCAGCAAGCATTCTTTCAAATTCTTCGTCAGTCATTGTTTTGCCTCTGGTTTAACTGGGAATTGAAGAGCTAACAGGAGCTGCTGAGGCTCCAGTTGTAAAGCCGCTTAATGTTCTTCCCAAAGTATTTACTATTCCATCAACCTGAGTTGTGTTTGGAAGTCCAGTTGGATTGTAAGCAGTACCAGTTCCTGTAGCTATTCCTGCAAGTTGACCAGCAGTGGTGCCAATCATGTTGGACATTCCAAGACCTGCGTTGCCTTGGATGCCAGCTAGTATATTTGCTTGCTGACCGATCAGATCAGCCATACCAATACCTTGGTCACCTTGGTACTGAGCCAAAGCATTTATCTGGTTGGTTATGTTGTTGGCAATATCACGGCCTGCTTGCATTCTGTTTTGAGCCAGCGCGCCGCCAGTTCCATAGAGGTAATCACCAACAGCCATTCCTCCGGTCATGCTGATGTCACCAAGGCCACGGCCTGCTTGAGAAGCTAACTGAGACTGCGCTAAAGCTCTGCCACTGGCTATGTCAGCCAACTGAGAACCTGCACCTGTGAGAGCCTGCATTCCCAAAGTACCGCCAGTAACGCCAAGATTTCCTAGCTGCTGGCCTGCACCTGTTAATGTACTAAGTCCTTGCTGTCCTGCCAGTGTGCCTAGTCCTGCAAGCTGCTGGCCTGTACCTAGCTGAGATTGTCCTATTTGACCACGCAGTGCAGCTAGTTGCTGAGCAGCCTGAGTCTGTAAGTCTGCTTGAGCAGCGCCGCCTTGAGCGGCAAACTGAGCAGCACTACCACTAGCGCCAAGACCTTGCGATCCTAGTTGCTGAAGGTTGGCTATCTGGTTCTGTAAGTCTTGAGAAGCTAAGCCAGTGTTGAACCTTGACAGTTCTTTCATGACGTTGCCGCCACCTACGCCGCCTCTAGCAGCCGCTGTGCGTAATGCCGCTCTTTCACCTTGCTCGCGCAAGAATTGCTGTTGCGGACTGTTTTGGAAAGCTTGATTAAATGCCTCTTGACCTAACGCGCCTGACAATGCAGCTTGTTGCTGTAGCGCCGCAGTGCCTGCCTGACGATACGGATCAAACATCTGACCAGCTTGACCAAAGGCTTGACCAACTTGCTGAGACGCAAGATCACGAGCCGCTGTGATGTCTCCAATACCTGCTCCGTATTGTTGATTAGCTGCTTGTTGAGCGGCCTGAAGATCAGTCCTAGCACCGCCAAGACCTTGGTACAACGCGCCAAGTCCAGCCTGTGCGCCTCCCAAAATGTCTCGCCTTGCAGCACCAAGACCTGTGCCAAGAGCCTCTAGTCCCAATCCAGTACCTGACTGAATTAAACCTCCAGCTTCTTGAGCGCCTTGAGTTAAGTCCTGACGAGCAATCTGAGTGCCGCCAAGAAGATCTGCTCTAGCTTGTCCTGCTCCTGACTCAATAGCTTGTGCAGCAGCCGTAACACCGCCTGCCAGCGCTCTTTCCGCTCCAGCTAAGCCAGTTTGACCGCCTGCTCCTGCGCGTCCTCCTACAGCCGTTGAGGAGGCCACAGAGCCTGTTCCAGAGCTAACTCCTGCTCCAGTTCCACCAGCCACTTCGCTTCCTGCAACTATGTTTCCTGTGCCGCCAGTTATAGCGCCGCCTTTTGCTCTATTGTAAGCAGCCTGAACCTCAGCTAAAGGAATGCCAGTAGCGCGAGCCATATCATCAACAGAGACACCAAAGTTATCCATGTTAGTGGCTATCTGTTCTATAGACTGATTAGTCTCCATGGCGTAGCGCTTTAACAAATTATCTGGAATACCGTTAGGAAAATCTTTTTTTGCTTTCTCTAAGCCTCCAGCAACAATGTCTTCGATTTGCGCCAGTTCTTGAGCGCGAGTAAATCGAACAGTAGCTTCATCTATTGGATAATTGATGCGAGCTGCTATTTGCTCAAGTGGAACATCATTTTTTACCATTTCACGGTAAATTTCTTGATCGGTTTTTGCTTCGCCTGAAGCGATAAAATCAGCTACCTTATCTAAACCTGACAGCTCTTCAGCGACGGCTTGATTAGCTGATCTTTGAGCAGGAGGCAGAGGTTCAGTCTGTCTGCCAAGTGCTACGGCAAAAGCTTCGTTAGCGACACTCCTTGGCACTCCTAAAGTATCAGCAACCGAGTCAAGGTCAGCGCCAGTTTGTTGGATCAATGTGGCTATTTGGTTGTGATCAGCATTTGGGTTAGCTTGAACAAACTGAACGACCATTTCTTCAGCGCTAGGTATACTTATGCCGCCAAGACCTTCTGTGTAATCTTCTTCTCTATCTTGTCTAGCCATTATAATCGCCCCATTGCTTGCAGTTCAGCTAAAACAGCTTCGTCTATACCCATGCCAGCCAATGAGTTAGCCGTTGGATTCATTGTAGTTCCATTACCCATTTGCATCATTTGTGCCTGTTGGTTACGGTACTCTGGAGTTAAGTGCTGCATTACTGGATCTATTGTCGTTGCTTCAGCTAAATACGCAGGATTAGCTACCGCATCAGGCAACTTCTGCTGAGTAAAAGCCATATCGTAACTGCCTTGATATGGCTTTAAAGCTGCGTAATTAACATCACTACCTCTTATTGCCTGCTCATACATAGGCATCCCAGTTAACAATGTTCCTTGAGCTGCCACGTTGCCGCCAACAAAGGCATTAGCTTGTTGAGGCATAGATTGACCGTAAACATCTAAGCCAGCTTGCTGACCTGCTGTAAAAGCACCATATTGGCTTGGCATAGCTTTTCGGATATCAGCTCTAGCCATAGCCTCTTGACGAGCAAGAAAGTCTCGTAAAAGTTGATTGCTTTTCTCTTGGCGTTCAATGCCTTCATCAGACTCGCCGCCGAATAGTGATTTGACTAACTTACTCATATCTCGCCTCTAGTTCTTCTCTAGTGATGCCTAGTAACCATTGGTCATGTATCTCGCCGTTCTTTTTAAAAGACCGCCTGATTGTGCCTTCTAGCTTCATGCCGCATTGTACCGCAAACATCTTGGCATTAGGAAAGCAAGTGGCGATCTCTGCGTTTACCTTTTCATACTTGGTGTTCTTTGTTATCCAAGTAAAAAATTCTTTAGCGCCTTTGTACGCTTTCTTTCCTCTGAACTCTTTTAAGATCATTGGATGAATTTCTATGGTGATGCCGTTGCGCATCTCAGCCATCCAGAGTCCACAAACCTCATCATCTTCCGTATGAAGAAACCAGCCTGAGTGCATATCTGGATACCACTCATCTCGTGAGAAGTCATCCTCGCTAATCTCATCAAACACATCAGATCCGGTAACGAATGATCTTATAAAGTCAGCGTCTACTGTTCTGGTAATCAAACAAGAATCCAGCCTTGTTTTCTGTCGCCACCAATACTAGGAAGCATCTTTCTGTATTGTATAGCTCCAGCAGAGCCTGCGCTGTCTAAGTAAAGACTATACTGTACAGCCTCTATAACACCTTCAGGACTTCCGACTCCAACTATCGGAATGCTTAAGGTAGCCTCTTGCGTAAACTGTCTAAACGCCTGACTCATAGTTCCATTAGGTTCTATTATCGGTTGCGCAACATTTAATTTATAGCTCACTGAACACCTTCTATGTCAGCAGTCATTTGTATAATCACAGGCTTTACAGGATCGCTCATTGTAAACCTGAATAACTCAAATCTAGCCGCTCTGCCGTTTCTTCGCCAAATAGGTCTATGGTTATACTCACCAACCTTGCCAATGCTACGGAAGCGAGTGTCACTCCAAGTCTTAGCGTTCCGACTACGAGCCATGCCAATTTGAGGATCAGGAGCAGCGGCATTACCAACACCGCTTTCAACAGTAAGTTCTATCTCAGGAACTACAAACGATTCCATGTTGTTCTGGAAAGGCTGAGTCACTATAGAACGCCTAATCTCTGTGCCGTACTCTGTGTAGAAGTCAGGATCTAAGTTTCCTATCCTGCCGTCTACTAAATCTCCTGCCCATATCTTGTTATAGGCTCTTACCAAAGCAGTAACACGGTAGCCTCCAAGATCACCTTCAATAACAGACTTCCTTTCATGCCAGCGCTTTGTAATGATATCGTAAACTAATGTGCTGCTAGGCAGTGCAAACCCAACAAAGTAAGCGCCTTTCTCAGCATATCCCCATGAGTAAATAGAGGCCACTTGGTCTTGCGTAAGATTGCTTAGCTCTTTGTCTATTGCAGTTGTAGATATCTTGACTGCATCATTACCTTCAAAAGCCCAGATTGCTGGAGATTCGTTCTGACCAGATCCGATAAATACAAACGTGCCTTGCAAAGACTGAATACTAAACGGACTAGCAATACCTTTAGATAAAAACAAGCCAGTTCTTTGAAAAGGAAAGTCAGCGCCGCCAATGTTCTGAAATGCTTCTATCGTCTGCGAACCTCCTATAAATAGCTGATTCTTGAAAACAATAGGAGCAACAATGTCATCAGGATCAGACTCAGCAGTACCAAAATCCAAGGCGTTATAGCTAAGTCCGTCATTTAACGCGCTAACAATAAACTTCTTACTGTCAGTTGTAAGACAGAAATATCCGTCAATATAAACAACTAATTGAGGATTTCCGTTCGCAGTAAAGTCTGTATCTGTGATTTGCGCGAATGTGTCCGTAACGTGGTTGTATATGTATCCGTTTCCACTAGGAACTAAAATAAGAAGTTGTGTGCCGTTGTCAGCCATTGAAACTCTTGTATTGCCAGCTATCTCACCAATAAAGGTCAGCGTGAAATCAGCAGCCATGCTGTACAGTCTGTTTTCAATAACGAAGTAAGGCACACCATTCATCTCGTGTGCGCCTCTATTACCAGTAAGGCTGTTAGCGTTTGCTACTTCCTCTAGTCCAGCCGTGCCATATAGCGTTTCCTGATTCAACGCAGGAGCTTGGGCAATATTCGGATAGAAGTTTACACACTCTTGAGCAGAGATAGGCAAGCTATCGCTTTCGTAAAATCCATTCGCTATCGGCAGAACGATTTTTGCCATTAAAGTACACCTAGCACTGCGCGAGATACGATTAAGTTGTCTGTAGTAGAGTCGTTTGCAACGTAAATCTCAATGTAATCATTAACAGATAATTCTATGTTAGCAAACGTAGCCATTGAACGAGATAGTCCAGCGGTAATTGTGTTTGTCATACGAGTTGTTGCTATGACAGAACCGTTAAGAGCAATGTATATAGAGCATTGGTGATTTGTGCCACTAGCGGCAGTAAGAGATACGATTGCATTGATAACGTGGCGCGTTATACCTGACTCTACTTCTGTAATTTTGCCAGTTGTGTCAACAGTGAAACCAGAGACATCTCCAACAACAAAAGTGCCAGCTACTTTTACAGGTGTTCCTGCAACAGCAATAACAGTCTCGTCAGAGTTTCCTTGCATGGTTACAGTGGCGTAACTAGCCAACTCAGCGGAGGATATTTCTATCTGCGCACCAGTGGTTGTGACATTGATGCCATTACCAGCAGAAATACTAACAAAGGTAGGACTAGCCGCAGTAGAATTCTGCATGATTGGCTGACCTCCACTGTCTACAGTAAAGTTATGACCAACCTCTACGTTATTTTGTGCATCAACCGCAATGATTATTCCTGAACCGTTAGCGATGTTCCTAATCTTATTAACTGTGCCGTCAATCTCTAAAACAGGAGTAGCAACGCCAGATCCAGTAGTAACGATAGAGCCAGTTACGCCAAGGCCAGCTACAAGATTAGAGTAGGAGATTCGATAGTTAGTGTTATTAACAAAGTAGTCCATGAAAGAATTTGCAAGCACTGTATCCTGTGCTACAAAATCCGACTTCTTGCGTCCATCCGCTCTTTTAACCATTGGTATTTACCTCCAAGGCTATAGCGCCAGTGGTTTCTGCAAGTATTGATGCCTCTTGGTCTGGATAAAAATGACCATTCAATCCAAAGTCGTTATCTTCGTTACCAGAGCCTATAGGAAGCGTACAAGGATACTTAGATTTGCCCATGCTTTGACCAAGCATACGCATTGTGTTGAAACCATCACGAGCTGCTTTTGCTAAGCCTGCTGAGACAACTCCGTTGTAATCTGGCGCGACTTCAATCGCCATGTTAGCGATCAGTCCGCGCAGTGCGCCTGTTGGGATAGTAACAGTATCACCAAGATCAGACACAACTGTATAACCAAGCTGAATGCCTTGGGCATCTAGCTCAGCCATGTAATTATTCATAGAAAATATAAAGTCTTGGTACTCGTCAGGCTCTAGCGGAGCCTCACTAGCTTGTACCAATATCCTCTGTAGTGAGGACTTTGCAACTTGAGCGACAGTAGCCATTATTCGTATGTAGCTCCTTTTTTAGTGCCTGCTCGTACACGAGAACCACCGTCACTGGCCTTTCCAGCCTGCCCATAGGAGACCTTCTTGCCAGTGGCAGTGACCTTTACTTTCGCTTTACCTTTGCTTGGAGTAGCCATAATAAAAAGCTAGGAGCCGAAGCTCCTAGAATCTCTACAAGGTTACTTTCCAAATCCCATCCCAGCAAACATGGGATTGAAGCAAGCGTACGCAGGAAGCAAATCGAAACGAATCTTCTGCGTGTTGGCATCACCGTCTGCGTACTTAGACACACGGATGCTCATACCATCGCTGGTAGTTGCAATTGTGTCTGTAGAGTACAGCTTAGGTAGCTTAACAGCACCAAGACCAAATGCCTGCTTAGTGTAGAACAGGTTAGGCTGATACAGAGTTGAAGCAGCACCAAGGATAGTTACAACTGCGCCGTCAGCAGGAGCTGCATCCACGTTGTTATACTGACCGTTAGCCTCGTAGATGGCAGCGCCAGAGACAGTAATCGTTGCAGCATTACCTACAATTGTTACGTCCTCAAGTACAGTACCTGTCCACGGAACTTGTGCGCCAGCGCTGTCAAGGATAGCTTCACGAGTAGCTACGTTCAGACGATTAACGCCTGCAATAGTTACCTGATCGCCAGCTTTGATAGTACCAGTACCCAGACCAGCCAGAACGAGAGTCTGCTGCATGGTGTCCTTAGCCGCAACGTAAGTCGCGTTAGGCGCACCGTTCAGAGTGCCTGCACGATCAGTAGTTGAGCCAGAAGTGTAGCTGCTGAGAGCGTTAGAAGTCAGAGCCATCATGCCACCAAAGTTCTGGCTGATTTGCGCTTTTTCCCATGCTGTACGAACAAGGCCGTCAGCCGCATTCAGACCATTCTGAGCTGAAGACAGCGCAGTAGTGGTGAATGGGTTCATCAAATAATACTTCTCGTCAGACATTGGGACACCAACAGAGTCCATCAATGCGCCAGCGCCTGCAACGTCTGACCATGCATCAACAACAGTACCACGATCACCGTAGCTCAACGCTGCGTTTTTACGCATGAACGCGCCGAGGTCTAACTCAAGGTCAGTTACGATGCGACGAGCCATAGGCTCAAGGATTTGATCGAGTTGGTCTAGCTCAAGAGCCTCTTCCACGTTGCCCCATTCAGTTGCGGCTGTGAAATAGTTTTGAACCGTACCAGTTGCTTTACCAGCAATGATGTCTGACTTAGTAGAAGCGCTGATATCACCGCCAGAAGTGCGGATTGTGTTGTAGTCATGCGGACGCTTGAAGTCTACATTTGAACCGCTAGAAGGATTGAATTTGCCTGACAACAGTTGAGTGTTGACAGTTTTTGTTACTACACGAGAAGCCTCAAAAGCGTCTAAGAAGACACGAGCGACTTTCCGTGTGACGTTGCTATTAAGATTGTTAGCCATGATCGGATCACCTCATTCATTCGAAAGTTGCTCCTTTAGGGCCACCAGACTTGGGACTTACCCCAGCGCCTCTTGGCGTATCTAATGGATCAGGAGCGGCATTTACATTAGGTTTAAGTTTTCTAGCCTTTGGCATAATGGTCTGATCTAAATACAACAACGCTTGATTAGGAGACATATTTGCCAACCTATCTAGCTCTAAGAGATTATTCCCTAAGTACAACGTGCCAAGACTTCCATCTTCTAAATCAATCAGATGGCTGGACAGCATTGGATCAATACCAAACTGGCCTATCTTGTTCGCTGCGCTTTGCAGGTCTTCACTCTTAACGCCTAGCTTCTTTGAACGCTCTGCGTATGTTGCGATCTTCTCATTTTGCTGCTTAATTGCTTCCGCTTGCTGTTGACGCTGTAATTCAAGCTGCTGGCTTTGCATAGCCTGCTGCCTAGCATCAAACGCTGCTCGCTTGGCAATCGCCTCATCACGCTGTCGGAGCTGCTCTTGTATCTCTCTGTCAGACAGAGCATAGAAGTCAGGCACCTTCGGCACTTCGGGCGGCTGTTCTTTAGGAAGTTTAGCTTCAATCTCTGCAAGACGCTGACGATATTGCTCGGCCTGACGCTCTGCTTCTCGCGCCTTCCAAGTTTTCTCAGCCATAGCCTTATCAAAAGCTTTCTGCTGTTCTTCGTTAAAAACAGGTCTAGTAGATTTTTCCTGACCTTCGTCAGTATCCGTTGATGAATCGGAATCAGTTTCCTGATCTACATCCTCTATGTCTTCAAACTCTACATCTTGAGTCTCATCGACCATATCGTCTGGTTGCATCTTATACCTACTGTAATGCCGTCAAATAAACGGTGACGTTCCGCGCCGTCAAGAAAGTGTGACGTTCACTGGCTTGCAATATACCACAATTTAGTTAAAAGCAATACTTTTCTATTTGTAATCTAAGTCGTTGATATCTAAAGATTCTCTTGAAACATATGGGTTAGGAGAGTTAAACAAATCATCTGTAGACAAATCTCCCATTCTTTCATCTGGCACATCTCGATATAAAGGAATGTCGTAGGTAGATCTTGGATCGTCCATTAGGTTTTGAGTAGCTCTGGATAAAAATTCATCATTAATTAGCAAGTATTTATTATAAGCACCTCTAGCTCGCTGATTAATTCCGCTGTACTTGCTTGCCACATCTTTGTATTTTTTATAATTTTCTGCGCTTACTTGCTTTTGATCAGATGCTATTTCTCTTGCTGTCAATAATTGATCTTCAGTTAAATTTAATCTGTTTACATATCTTCTCTGAGCCAATGGATCCATGTTTTGCACTTCAAGCTCTTTTACTCTTTCTGCTGCCAGACGCGCCCATTCAGACATATCTTCAGCAACAAAAGGACTTCCTAACTCGCTAATAATTCTTCCTTCACGCTGCTTAAATAAATGATGACCTACTAACTCATCAATGCTTCCTCTGTTTCCAATATCTTCTAAATTCCTGATACTTAGATCACGATTTATATCTCTGATTGATTGGTCAGACTGCCTATAATTATCGTAATCAATCTTGAATGGCTCCTGTTCTACTCGTTGCGCAGCTAACATCTGGTCTAAGGCTGTTTCTGGAGAACCTCCAGTGCTTCGACCTTCTATGTTTGAAACTGCGTGATTAATTTCGTGAAGCAATGTGCTGTGAGCTTGACGACTAGGAGGAATAATCGGCGTAGGTCTACTCGGACTATCAAAATCTACTTTTGCGCCGATTCGAGGCTCTCTTTCGTCTAAGGTATCAAAATCTAATGTAATTTCTCTACTTCTTGGATCAAAAGTTCCTAAATTGTTACTTTCTGGCGCGACTCTATAACCAACTTGCAATTGATAGAGTTCAGGATACGCATTATATAACTCTGGATGATCCAGAATCTCTCCAAGCGGTCTTTGAAAAGTTGATCTAATCCTTGGCGCTCCCAACTCTGTGCGCATTGACTCAGCAAGTTTTCTATCGCTTTCCATTAAATCCTGCATATCAGTCTTCATTAGCTCGAAGTTCAATGCCGATTTGTTGTCAGGAATATGATACATATACTCACCATCAAGATTCTTTTGGAATCCTGTGGCTTGCTTAATCTCTTCAGGAGAAGCGCCTTGCCGCTCCATTTGATTTGCTTTAAACAAAGCCTCTTGGTCAGCAGTCTTTGAGGATGGCCCAGCAAATATGTCAGATCTAGTAGTGTTAGGAGCAGCCATGCCTCCTACTAAACTGCCTGTCATTTCTCCGTAATCACCGCCATACTCGCGTCCTATTTGAGCGCCAGCTTCACCGCCAAAGTAACCGCTTAGCTCAGTTGAGGTGTTACCAAGGAAATTACGGATAGATGTTGTGCCTTGCCTAGCCATCGTGCCTACGCCAGTTGCAACAGCAGGCGCTATTGAGCCAGTTATGTAGCTAGGAGAGCTTGGATCGGACTCTACGTTAAGCGCAGATTTAGCTCGCTGAGATAGCATGACAGGACGGTCATTGCGTCCTGTAATCATGTTGGAGATGCCAGCTATGCCTTGAGCGCCAAGGTCTAACAAGCCAAGCGTAGAGTCAACAACGCCAGCATTGAACTGCGCTATGGCGTTAAGAGCTGATGATCCTGCGCTTGGTCTGCGTTCAGCCATTTTGCATTCTCGCTATCTCAGAGTCAGACATATACCTCATGGCTCGGCGTTGAGCTTCTGCTCGCATACGCTCTGCCTCTACACGTTGCCTCTCAGTGATGTCAGCCATCTTCTCTTGGTTGTTAAGCTGCTCACCCACTGCCTGAGCGCTTGTCTTGTCAATCGTAGCGCCTGCCTGCTGAGCTTTGATCTGAGTCTCCATGCGCTTCGTTTCGGCGTTGAAGAAGTCAATCTGGTTATCAGCCTGATCGCCTTGCATCTGCGTCTGGAGCTTCTGAGCTTCTAGTTGTAGCTTCATCTGCTCATTCTGTAGCTTGGCTTGCTCTATCTGCGCTCTTAGCATCTCAGCCTGAGCTTTCATTTGCTCAGCCTGAGCCAGAACCATGTTTGGATCTTGCTGTGGCTCGCCTTGCTGTTGCTGCGCTGCCATCAACTCTTCTTCGGTCATCTGATCTTGAGGTATCAGGCCAGCGGCTATCATCTGTGCGCGTTTGCGGTCAGAGATCTGTTGCGCTGAGGCAGTGGCTACGTTGTCTAGCAAGACATCACCAGCGATCTGGAGGATGCTTGGATCAACTTTAGCAATCTCAATAATCGTCTCAATGGTTTCCTGCTGACGATTCTTAAAGCTCGCACCAGCCTTGACCTGTACGTCATAGTTGCCGACTGACAGATCATTGACAGTCACCACATCGCCTGTCTGTTGATCGATTACCTTCTGGTTGATGTCAGCAACGTCATAGGTGTTATCTTCCTTCAGCAGCCTTACAGTGCGAGCTGAGTCATAGATCTGAGGAATAGCCGACACCAAAATTCGTCCAGTGGCGCGAATGCCGAATTCCAAGGCTTTGAAGTATTTGATCGTGGAGTTGTCGCCTTTGTTCTGGAGCGCGTTGATTGCTACGCCAGATTGGTTCTGTGGATTGTCACCCATGTTGCTGGAGAACATCCCAGAGGCGTAAGTAATCATGCCTCTCATGGCCTCAGACATTGTGCGTAACGCTGGGTTTACCTGTGCGCCGCCTTGCTGCTGTGGAACCTGTGGAAACTCTGGATCTACGTTAAAGAATTGAACTGGATCATGATTGGTGTTGAGAGTCTGCAATGACTCCTCATGACCTGCTGCCTGACTCATTGTCATCCAATACTTAGACCTTGGCGCAAGGCTAGTCTCAGCTACCTCACGGCTGACTGAGTAGTTCAGCACTCGCTGCGAGTCCATAAGCCTTTCTACAAGTCCCCAGAAGATCGTCTTATTCTCAAAGACCTTGTAGTTGCCGTAGATAGGCACAATAGGAATCATGCTAAAGACTGTCTCTTTCTTCTCTTCTAGCCAATCACTAGCGTCAAATAACCGTGAACATACCGACTTTTTGACACGTTTGCGCCTGCGAACCTCAGTCACACCAATGGATTCAAGCTCATCGGCTATCTTTTTAAAGTCATCATTAGCCTCATGAACCTGCCCATTAGACATCATGACCAGTTCACGCTCTTCTTCTTCGCAATACAGTAACTCACCGATAACGACTACTTCGGCCTTATCAAAGTAAGCCTCGCCGTCACGGCCTTCATCAACTGATTCACCAGAGCCTTCAGGCCATCGCCTGTCATACTCATCTTTGCCAATTGCGTGAAGCACAAAGCAGTAACGGCTGTCAGACTTGTCTTGCTTCTCTGCTGCTGGATCGAACCACACACGGTCTATGGAGTTGCCAATAGGCTCAATGAATAGATCTTGGTCAAAGCTGTCCTGACTTACATACTTATGCACAACACGCCATGCGCCAAAGCCTGAAGTGACCATCATTTTTGCTGCGTGATTATAGACCTCACTAGCATCAGACATAGACTCGATGTTTCTGATAATGCCTGAGTAGGTGTTTGCTATATCCTTCGTGCTGTTACCGCCAGCAGGAGATACCGAGACATCAAAGGACGCTTGCTCAATCTCCGAACAAACCTGATCAATGATCGGATTAACCATGTCAAAAGTGTAGCGAGGAGACTTGCTTTCAGCGGCATTGTTATACCAATAAGGTTCCCATTGACCGTCTCGTTTATTAACGAACAAGATCGCCTCACGAGCGTTATCTCGCAGGTCTTGGTCTGCTTCCTGAGACGCAGCCAGAAGGTTTGAAATATATTCGTGATCATCATACTTGCTAGAGTCATAGACTTCTTCGCCATACTCTTTCTTGGAGTCTTTCTCGTATTCGTAATCGTCTTTATCCATGATGCTTCCAGCCACTGAAGTTGAGGACAACTTTCTGTTTATTTAGTGCTTTAGGTGAATGCAGCGACATCATCAGCGCATCACCCATGTTTGGACTCGGTAATCTGTACGGAGGCTTAGCCATCTCCGCTTTGCTCAATATCTGTATCTTACCAGCATTATTGCGCTTTAGTGGTATGCGGCAGACTTCAGCTCTAAGCTGATCCAGTACCGCTATCTCTGAGGATAGGCTAATCATGTCCTCTGGGTTTACATACTCACCTTTGGTTACTGCTCTGTGTGTGGCCTCAAACCTATCTCTTAGCCGCCACCAGAACTGCGCTCGCTTGTTTTTGAAGGTCTCACGGTTGCTCTTGTTTCGCTCAGTTCCACCAGTAGTGTACGGCATCTCTGGGTCTTCTGCTGCCTCTGAGCCTTTGAACATTGAGTAAGTAATGCCGTTCTTACCAGCAAGCGCCTGATCTACCTGACGCTTAAGAGAGACGCCTAGACCGTCAGCATCCCATAGGAAGTGGTCAGCATTGGCTTTTAGCGCTTTGTCTAACGCCCAATCCATGCCTTCACTGGCATCGCCTGTTACCATTTCACATACATCTAAGATTACGTTGCCGTGTCTGAGCGCAAAGCCTTTGCTGTCACCGCCTTCGTCCGACGGATCGTGAGACGCAATGACAGTGCCTTCAGCTTTCCAGCCGAGCTTTATGTGTGCGTCTACGGCTGACAGGAACCATTCTACAGGAATGATTGAGTCTTCGTTCTCATCGTACGTTTCGCCTTCCCATATATGAGAGTACAGAGCAGGAGACATATGTTCTTGGTCATAAGCTCGCTCTTGCTCCAAGACTTCTGGGAACGCAGGATTGTCATTGTAGTTCATCCAGACAATCGTGTGATGCTCATCCTCATAAACGCCATCACGCCGCAGCTCTTTCTCAAACGGCTTAACGAACCTTAGGAAGAATGGATCAGCCGCTGACCTTGGGTTAGCTGCCATCCAGATCTCTGAGCCTGCCGTCCTGAGCGTAGGTGTGAGAGCCTTTAAACTGGCCTCTGAGATTGTCTGAGCTTCGTCCACAAACACACGGCTGAAGTTGTGGTAAGACTTTACACTCTCTGGTGAGCGAGCTAAACCGATATACTTAAATGCTGTTTCGCCATTGTAGCGAATCTCATTGCGCTGCATCTCAAAGCCTTTTAGTTCTAGCCGTTCTATCTCAGCACACAGAAGCGTATGAATAGAATCGTCAATGCTGGCTTGGAACTCACGAGCGCAGAGAGTCTTGATGCCTTGCGTCTGAGCTGCTTGTAGGCACAAATCACCCATCGTCATGCTCTTACCAGAACCTCGACCTCCGATGCAGATCTTGTAGCGCTTGGGCTGCAAGAAAGGAAGCATCTTCTTGGGCATTTGCATCTTGGGCATTATTACCTAGCCTCAATCAAATTTAGCTTTGTCTGAAGCTGGAGGCCGAAAGGCTTTGAGCTTTTTGGTCTTATAACCGCCAGAAGCGTAACGCAAGGCTTCCGATTTGTTATTCATCTTGATGAAATTATTTGTACGCAGCGCAGAATCCATAGCTTTGCGATTGTCTTCAAACTCCACTAACTTGCCGCCGATCATTTGAATGGTAGGAAAGACGTACCAGTTTCCTTCCTCATCTGTCTCTGCTGCCATTCTATGCGTTGAAACGCTTCCATCAGAGTTGATGATATACGGATAGTTCTCAGGATTATTAATCCTGTCGATGAATTCTGCCTCAGCCATTATTCGTATTTCACAGTATTCTTTTTCTGCTTAGCCTTAGCCATTGCTATGGCGATTGCCTGATTCTGTGGCTTGCCTGCCGCCATCTCTGTCTTGATGTTCTTGGAGATGGTCTTTTTGCTCTTTCCTTTCTGTAGTGGCATTTCCGAATATCCTCTCAAAGTTTGCTTGGAATACTTTCTGGCTTACGCTGTACGGTCTTGGCCTTGATCCTTTGCTCACTCCATCACCTCTATTGTCCAGTGCGTGTCAACTTCCATCTGGATCGGAGAGCCATTCACGCCTGTGTGCTCCGTCCGGCTCTTCTCAGTCCATCCTAGCGTCTGGCTTAGGTAGAGCTTCAGGCTTGCAAAGTCTTTATCAATGATAGCCTTGTCACGCAGCGTCCTAGCCGCCAGCACTCCATCCTTGTATCTAGCCTTGGTATAAGCGGTAAAAACTCGCTCATCTCTTTTGAAGATTTCTCGTAAGGTCTTGGGAGTAATAGAAAAATATTCAGCGAGCTGATCCTGTGTCATTACCGGAGCAAGCTCTTTGATCTCTTCTATCTCTTCGTCTGTAAACACTATCTCTGGCCTAGCCATCAGATGAACTCTTCCTTCTCAACTTCAATGATAGTCTGCGGAATACCTAGTGCTGTTCTCAGCTCTCTACGAGCCATTGCTGCCATATACTCCTTATGATCCTTGTAACGAATCTTGCGGCCTTTGGCCTTGTCCGTCTCATAAATCACAATAGTAAAATCGTCAGCATCTACGGTCTTTTGGAGTAGATAGTGACGATCTGGAGTAAATTCTTTACTGCGCTCAAACAGGTCTCCTATTTTGAGTCCTACCGATTCTACCACACTATCACCTTTTGCGCCGCAAGCAAAACAATACATACCGAGCTTTTGACCTTCTGGCGTGTCATGCAAATTGACGCTCATGCTTGGATTAGAGTCATCATGCACTGGACAGCAGGCAGTCCACTTGTGAGATCCGAGCTGTCTTACCTTGTCTAGCCTATCTAATACTGGTTGATACCATTCCATCATGCTCTCTTACTCCATGCTATCTGACGGCTCTTGATCCAGTTCATAGCCTCTGGTATTGGCTCCCTGCCTATCTGCTTCAGGCCATTAGGAGCGCAGGAGAAGGCTTCAATGTATTTATGGTAAGCCCAGCCTTTCTTGTAGTTATGCTTGTAGCCGTAATACAGCAGAGATGAGTACCACTGCTGCTTCTGCTCCTTGGTCAAATTCTTGCGCCTTACCTCAGCAGGTGACAGGTTCTCTGCCTTGACGAGCTGTGTGCCGTCATCCTTAAGCGTTGGAGTGCCTATAGGTAGCTCCCATCCACACTTACAACGAAGTCCTGTGAACGCACCGCTGCACTGCTTGCAGTTGTGAAGAATGGGTTCTTTAGGCTCGGTCTTAGTTTGCTTGCGCTCTTGGAAGTTCCTCTCATTAGAATGCAGCTCTGAAGGCACAAAAGACTCAGGATAAGCGCCGAAGTGAGAGAGATTGCCTGCGTGGTCAAGCACAATCGCTCGCTCCTTATCAGGATGAATGCGCCATATGCGGCCTATGCGTTGAATCCAAGTGGTCAAACTGCGAGTCCTGAATGTGTCTATCAAGATTTCCACACCAGAATCGTCCCATCCCGTATTCAAGATGCGGCTGTTAATCATCACCTTGTACACGCCATCCTCAAAGTCTTGATACTTCAGCTCTCTGGTAGCCTGATCGTCATAGCCATCAATGTGTACGGCTATCTCTCGGCCTAGCGTCTGATTGAATCGCTCTACTAAACTCTTGCTGTAGGCTATAGATGGAGCAAAGCATACGGCTCGCTTAGTCAAGCCATTCGAGTGCTTGACGTAATTGTCCACAATATCGCCTGCCAGCGTGTCGTCCTCCTGCATACGCTTTCCTAAATCTTCAGCATCATAATCATGATCGCCTGTGTGTGACTTCTTGAGCTTCAGATCAGAGACATCAACTGTCCTGCCGTGGTAGTAATCAGTAGGACAAAGCCAGCCAGCGTCTATCAAATCCTGCGGAGTGGTAGTGACTATCAGGTCTTGCCATAAGCCTTCAGAGGCCATACCACGGCTGTAAGGCGTGGCGGTAAGTCCGATGAAGGTAAGGTTGTTGAATCGCCTCATCTGGTCTAGCAAGCCTTTATACATATTATGCGCCTCATCTATGATCGCTATGTCATAGGTGAAATGGTTGCGCCTGACGGCTGTGGCTGTGCTGACGATCTGAATATTTTCATTAGGATCGTACTTAGGACTGTCGCCTTGAAGCACTGAGTAACTTGCACCAAGGCTTTTAAAGGTTTCTTCAGTCTGACTCAAGAGCTTCAGCCTGTCGCAAAAGAACGCCACTCTAACCTTTGGATTCTTCTTAACGGCCTGCATGGCTATGTAACAGGCGATAATCGTCTTACCCATAGAGCAAGGCGCACTGAGAATTACTCGCTTGTTGCCAGCTCTGAGGCTGTCTCGCAGCGCGTTAATCGCTACCGTTTGATGAGGTCTAAGGCTGATCATGAGGCTCAAGCTCCTTACAGACATCATCATAGATGCCTTTGTAGTCTGGATGACCGTAATCACTAGAGCCATCAGTCATCTGGTACGTTCTCCACAAAGCAACGTCAGAGCAGTAGCGGAACTCAGCAGCCTTAGCCTCCTCAAAGTCTGAGCCTCCAGCCATAAGAAATCCTACGACAACAATTAGTCCAGCAGCTATACCAGTTAGATTCCGCATCGTTCGTCCTCCTGTGCTGCCAGATGGTACATCTGAGAGCAATACTCTGGGTAGGTTGCTTCCCAGACCTGTTCTTTTAAACGATCCCAATCACGGCTAAACATACGGCTTAGCTTCTTGTCAGCGACTTCATGACCGTAAGACTCAACGAACTCAGGATAGTTCGCTACCATGCTGCCCATGATCAGTGCGTCTAGCAGCTCGTTTGTTTGATCTAAGTTAAATTCCATCATGCTACTTCTCCAACTGATAATAAGAGCGAACCGCTGATCTTAGGTATCCAGCGGCAGTGTCCATCAAGGCTTTCTGCAAAACCTTTTGCGCTTTACCAATTTCTTCGAGGTTGCCGTAGGCTAGATCGACTATCATGCGAGCAGCATCACCGCCATCCATGTATGTAAACAGCGCAGCGTCGAGGTTATCAGCAGCGTCACAGGATAAGAAAAGATGATCAAGGATGTCATCACGGTCAGGCTCAGGCAAAGAGTCCATGTCATAATATGGATCTAAGCCAAGCTCTTCTACTTTATCAACGATTTGGTTATAGCTAAAAGACATAAGGTTCTCCCATTAGTGAGCAGCACCTCGCCGCTCCATGTACACATCATAGCAAAACTACACATCAAGTCAACTTTTTTACACTTATCACACAAGTTAAATAAGTTTAACATTCAACAACTTAGAGATTACGGACAAAATAAATAAAAAAAATAGCAAATCTGTCCGCAGTTACGGACAAATTCACAGGTTTTTTCGGCTGATTTGTCCTTGACTAAAGGAACATAAGCCACTCATCTGGATGCTCGCTCAGCTTCATGCCAGCCTTAATTAACTCCATACGCTCAGGAGTTTCCACTACAGGCCGTGTACAGATCGCTGGATCAGCTTGAAACATACCGCAGCCGTTAGCTCTGAAAAGCGCAGCAGACGCCTTGTAGCTGCCTTTTGGCGCATCAAAAGCCTCTGGCTCATGGAATACGTCTTGGTCATAAGGTTCGCCGCAATGTGGACAATAAACGTCAAACATAATCTTTCTCCCATCAAGGTTATGCGCCTCCGAAGAGGCGCTTGGTTTTAGGCTGCTTTTGCTTTTTTACGCTCAAGCTCTTGTGCTACAGCGATAATCACCGCTAGTGGAGTCAGCTTGCCGTACAGGTAGTAATAGCATCGTACAAACTCAGTTCCAACATGATTGATTACCATGTGAGGATTAACATGAACATCGAGACCGCCAAACAACTCCGCAACTTTGATGCCTTCAGCAAACTGCTGCTTACGCTTTTTAAGTAAGTCGCTCATAAAAGACTTAACCTCAGCGTCTTTTACTTCTACCTCGGAAAGCTCCTTGGATTCTTTAATGATTGGCGTATCTTTAACAAGTCCACGCAACTCTACGAGCAAAGCCACCGTAGAAGCGTTGTCACCGTAGAACTCTGAATGCTTATCTAAGCGAACATTGTGAAGCTCATAAGGAGTATCGAATCCACTGCGAACCTGTGAGTAAGCTCTGTTAAGAGCCTCAAATGCTTCTTTCTGACGAGCTTTGCAGTTAAAGCCTGCTTCTACTAAACAATTAGCCATTTCTACATAAAACTCTACAGTTCGGTCTGCGTGTCCAGTGGCCTTGTTCATTTCTAAAACTATGTTTCCCATCATGTTTCTCCTTTAGACGAGCAGCGTTGTGCAACTCCATGTGAATCATTCTACAGTAATCACACTTGCCGTCAACAACTTTCACACTTATTTGAAGAAAAAAGTCATTTAGATGGTTTGGGACACCTAGTCCCTAGTTTCAGCATGATCCGCAGTGTATCTATTGCCAGAACGCTTTATCATCCGTGATTGCTGCGTCAAGCCACCTCTGTGTCCGCTAAACTGGTTTGCCGCCCTTCCCTTGCTGGTTGGGCGCGATCCCATCACTCTCGGAACACTGCGCTATCTGGGTGTTTCAGGCTACCCATAGGCCATAATCCATGAGTTATACGGTCAGGATTTATCACACCGGATCGCCAATATACACCTTAATTATTGTGTTGTACAATACACTATATGTATTGGCGTAATGCAGATCTCCCTACTGCATCTTGTATCTCCCATCACGAGCCTCGCTCTCAGGTGCGCCAATACACCTAATTATAAAACTTTTTTCAAACTTGCTTGCACAATAACCCAACAACGTGCTAGATTCCTATCTCCACTTACAGAGCGATGGGAGTCACTCATGGATAAATCTCACTTTTGGTCTGCGTTTTTTAAGGCGCAAGCAAGTTTCACTTCACCTAAAAAGTCAGGAGTCAACGGATTCGCTAATGGTCATAAGTACCATAAGCTCGAAGACTTGCTGCCTGCCGTTTATAAAGTCCTGTCAGAGCAAAGCATTTTTTTCTACTTTGAAGACATCAATCAAGAGGATCAGGCTGGCGTACGCATCTGGATGCGGCACGAGCCTAGCGGTCAGGAAGTCTGCCAAGAATGCCTTGTTGATAAGAAAGAGCGTCACGCACAAGCTACTGGAGGCTGTTATACCTACGCTAAGCGTTACATTTTATGCAGCTTATTTTTAGTCAGCGATCCAAAGCTAGATGATGACGCAGACTTCGCTACTAATGGTAAGCGTGAAAAGTCTACTCCAAAGCCAAAACTTGCCACTGATGAGACTGTTGCTAAGATTCGCGCAAAACTTGCTGATCTTAATGTTTCTGAAGAGGCTGCTTTATCAAAGGTTGGCTCTAAAACATGGGTTATCACTAATGATCAGGCCAACATCATCCAAGGCAGGATTGATCAATTGGAGACAGCCTTATGAGAGTTTACTACGATGTTCAGCAAGGCACTGACGAATGGCTGGCACTGCGAGCTGGTTGCATAACTGCATCTAGCTTTAAGTCACTGGTAACTAGCCGTGGTGAAAAGACTGCATCTTCTACTCGTGATACTTACCTTAACCAAGTCATTGCTGAGAGGCTCACAGGAAAGCCTGTGGACACTTTTAAGAACGCCGACATGGAAAGAGGAAACGAGCGTGAAGGCTCAGCAAGAGACCTATTTGCTGCAATTATGGAGGTAAATGTTAAAGAGGTAGGCTTCCATCTTCACAGCGACTATGACATAGGATGCTCGCCAGATGGCCTGTTTTCACTAGATACTGACACAGGCGTTGAGATTAAGTCGCCACGAGCCTCTACCCATATTCGTTATATGCGTAGCAAGAAGCTGCCTGTGGAGTATGTTCAACAAGTTCAACTGAGTATGTGGCTGCTTGAAGTAGAGCGTTACTTCTTTTTCAGCTATCACCCAGACCTAAAACCTCTCATCATTGAGGTAAAGCGAGATGATGAATTTATTGATAGAGCTGTGCCAATCTTAATTGAAGCAGCAAATTATGTTAAATCTGAAACGGAGAAGCTAAATGAGCAACCAATTTACCACGCTTACAAGCGTTAATAAGTCCCAGTATGACGACTCTTATTATGCCTCTATTGATCCAGAGGCTCTTAAAGCGCTTCTTGCTGCATATGAGCAAGGCGCAGTAAATCTTAACAAGACAGGAAAGATTAGCCTCAAAGGTTGGAGAAATGAAAGCAAAGACGGAGGCCAGCCATACATTTCACTAAAATGGGCTGCTCCTCTTAGCACTGCTCCAGCTTCAGAAGCTCCAATTAGCAATGAGGATATACCATTCTAATGAAAGTTATTGACCTAAAAGAAGCTGGTCTTAACAGAGCGCCTTCGCGCAGCAAGTATGTTGCGCGTTGGCTCGAAATTTCTGAGACTGAAGCTCTTCAATTTGACGATTATGATGATATGCGCACTGCCTATCATTCAATCTCTAGCTACTGCCGCAATAAGCCAACCAAATACAAGGTTAAGCAGTTTTCTGATCAAGCAGCAAAACGCTACTTAGTATTGAAGGTGCGTGAATGAAGATTACTGCGGCAGATACTATGTTCAGTAAGTGCGTGAGATCCCGAGCCAACTGGCGCTGCGAAGCCTGCGGCACACAGTATGAGGAAGGATCTCAAGGACTTCATTGTAGTCATTACTTTGGGCGCAGAGCTTACGCTGTACGCTTTGATCCCATGAATGCCTTTGCTCATTGCTTTGGTTGTCACCAGAAGCTAGGTAGTAATCCTGACGACTTCCAGCGATGGGCTGAGGCGCATCTTGGCGAAGAGGCTATTGGTATTCTGCGTGAGAAACGAGAGAACATTAGCCTTGCCAAAGATTATAAAAAGAACCTCAAAGACGTTGCTAAACATTACCGTGAGCAATACGCACTAATCCAAGAAGCGCGAGAAAAAGGCAACGATGGAAGAATCGAATTCATTGGGTATATTTGATATGAGTATAAATGAAGGTCAACACTGGATAGTTAATTCAGACCACGCAATGAAGATGTTTAAGGAGCATATAGACGAGCTGTATGCCAAGGACAAGTATCTAGTTATTAAATGGGCAACTGGCAAGCAACGCAGCTTAAAACAGAACTCAGCTCTACACGTTTGGTGTCAGCTCATGGCTGACGAGTTGAACTCTGCTGGCTTAGGAATGGAGAAGGTTTTAGAACATAAAGCATCCATTGATTGGACGATGGCAGGCGTTAAAGAACATCTTTGGAAGCCAGTTCAGGAAGCTATGACAGGCAAGGACTCTACCGCTAGTGCCGAGAAATTAGACTACGTTAAAGTCTATGAGACATTAAACCGTCACTTTGGTGACAAGATGGGCATTCATGTGCCGTGGCCTACCTTTGAAACAAGTAATTCTTGAAATAGATCCGCTATGGCGTGAGATTGCTGAAGATAGTCCTAATACCTTGAATTCTAGGTCTGTTAATAATAACTCATCTGTAACTGGGATTATCGGAGAACTGGCTGTTTCTAAGGCGCTTGCAAGTCTTGGTATTGAACACAGCGTAGACAATACTTATGAGTATGATTTCCTAGTTGAAGGCATTAAAGTAGACGTTAAAACGACTAATTTTATTTTTGGCAGGATAAAAGAACACCATACTATAATGCTGACAGACTACCTTCGTAATCAACAATGCGATGCTTATATTTTTGCCGCTATAAATTATCCTGAAAATGCCGTATATATTATGGGATGCTGTGCTAAATTTTGGTTTTGGGAAACTGATGTTGCAAAAGACTACAAAAAAGGTGAGGCTATTTTTAAACAAGCAATTAAAGAAGACGCTAGACTCATAAAATTTAAACATCTAACTAGCTTCTATAAATTGCCATTACTTCTAGAGGCGTTGAAATGAAAAGATTACAATTTGAAATTAAAAGCAACGAAGATTTAGAAGATTGGCTAGAACTGGCAGAAGAACGAATGTCAGAGGATGACTTTAATTATATTGCTACTATGGCTTTCAACTTGGCAAATATGGATGAGTTTATTTTTGGTAATGATGAGCTAAGCGATAAGTTCCTGCATTATCAAGCTAGATTTTATTACAGTGATATTTTGCATTAGATAATGCCTTTTTCTTTTAGCTTCTTGTAGTTTTCCTTATGAGCATTCTGTATCTCTGACTTGTTTTGTCCGTGATAAGCAACTGCTAAGTTTTCTTTAACAAGCTCTCCATTGATACTTGTTCCGTCTTCCAGTTTTATAACGCCTAAGTATCGCCCGAACTTTCCTTTTTCTTTTGTGGTGAGAGTGTAAGTCCCGCCATCGTGTAGCAATCCCTTGACAAATTCCTTTGCGGCAAGTCCCGCTGCCTTTTCTTTTGGGTCTCTGCTACGACACTCGGGGCAATCCACGCCAAAAAGACGGATAGACTCACCACAGCGCCAAGTACCAAAGCCCAAATCAATGTCAACCAAGATAGAGTCACCATCAATTACCCTTACAATTTTACAACGGTAATCATACATAGGAGCCGTTCTCAATCATACTAGCCAACTCTTTGGCTCGATTACCTGTCTGCTTTGCGAAACGACTATCTAGTAGCTGAATAGCAGCCTCTTTGTAATCTGCCTCCTCAAGAGCCTCGATCATTTTTTTAAAAGTGCGGAACCTTGTCGCTCCGAGACAAAAGAAAGCATCTATAACCGCTTCTTGCCGAACCTCATCAAGATCGCCAAACCATCGGTATTCTTTGCTCAGTTCTTTAATGCAACGCAAAACGTCGTTAGAAAGTAAGTAATCTATCTCGTCCTCTGACAAGCCAAGACCGCCTCTTGGATCAACATTTCGACCTACGCCTATTGTGTACCTATCCTCGCTACACATATAAACATGAGTCTCTGCGCCTTCGTGACGCTTGAGCATTGCAATCAACTTGTCCATTTTATTTTTTTCCATTACTGCCACCAAAAAAGAATGCAGATATTCCTGAAACTAAACCGCCCAGATAACCAAGAATCAGATTAACTACACCATCATCATTCGCGTCTGGCGGCTGTATTGTTACCATGAAGACGTATCCAAGAAACCCAAGCAACGCAACCATCGCAAAGATTTTTGGTATCGGATCATCTCCAAACGTCTTTCTAGCATCTTTCCTATCATCAACCTCAGCCTTAAACGACTCAAGGTTTATCTCCATCTCTTTTAGCTTGTTTTGAAACTCGCCGTCCGCTTGTTTAACTAGCAATGCTTTCTCTGGCTGAGTCTCTAATATTTTTTCAATTTCTTCTACAGATGCGTTAGGAGAGCCTATCCTAGACGCAACCATCTTTACCGCCATTCCTGCTAATGGGCCTCCTGTAGCTTCTGCGACAGTAGGAGCAAGAGTTTTAAGTAAGCTACCTAGTTTAAGCATCTTCGGCTACGATCTTATCAATCGTGTCGCATACATCTTCTACAATAACACCAGTAGTAGCGGATAACGCAGACCTGCCTACGGCTCGCATACCTTTATACACACCAGAGCAATAAAGTTCTTTATTTTCTCGCACCTGCTCAATAGTTGTGCAAGACGCCATGAGTAGAGCTATGCTAAATATCAACGCCAACCTTGCCATTTTTTTGCTCCTTGAGAAAAGTGTCCAAGCATTTTTTATAACCGTCCATTAAATGATCGGCTATCCTATCTTTAAAATCACCACGGTCTTTCTTTCGGTAATACTTACTAGGATTTATTATCGTCGGGCCACCGTTTGAAAAATACAGCATAGTCTGTGACTTGCTAGGCCCATAACATAAGCGAGGAACCCTTGGTACTATGTCTGATCCTTGAACCACTGATATTTGGTTGTCCAGCGTCATAGGACGTTTAAATCCCTTAAAGAATGTATTGGGTTTGCCAAAGGTAATAAGATTTAAATTATCATGCTTGCCATTTAGCTTAGCCGCAGAAAGCTCTGCCATCGCACCACCAAGACTATGACCGCAAATTAGAGTGCGCTTGTTATAATCTATATGTTTTTCTATTTCTGACCAGATAGATTTATGAGACATAGCAAAACCTGCATGACACAGGCGTTTAACGTAAGGAACTGGAATTACTGCAAGGTCAGTCAGTATGTCTAACTTTTCCTGCGTTCCTCTGAAGACAATAATATCTATAGACTTGCGTTTTACAACAAAAGCAGTAGCGCTAGTTAGCTTGTTCTCAATCTTTATAGCGTCACGGTTCTCATCGTTGTAAGCCTTAATCGACCAACTACAAGCCATGTTTAGCAATACAGGATCAAGTTTCATTTGTCAGCCTTACTCTCTAGTCGTTTAAATATTGCACCAAGCATTTCTTTAATTTCGCGTATATCTTCTCTGTAATCTTCTTTAGCAACATACTGCATAGGAATAGCTTTCATGTCAGCATCTATTCTATCTAGTAATACAAAAACACGGTTCACCATCCAACCTCCGATAAAGCCTACCAGAGCAATGCCTACGTTAAAAATTACTTGGTATTCCATGTTAAGTTACCAGACCTATCATCCAAAATATTGTTGCCAAAAAAACAGAGGTCATTAAGATTATAAGACCTCCATCAATTATTAAACGCTTTTTTTTTGCTCTTGCCTCTGCTGCGGCTAATCTATGAGATCTTATTGTTCGTCGTGTTTTCATCATCTCATTGTAAAAGTCTTCTCCTACTGTAAGCACGAGAAGTTCACGCAACTGTTTCTCCATTTGTTGCGTCTTGTGCTTTGCCATTTGTATCTCAAGAGCTTGGCTTTCTACAGAAGAGCCTCTAAGGAACTTTGGGCCATATTGATTCTCTTTTTCTATCTCAAGTATCTTTTCTTTGGAGTCGAAAAACTTACCCAAATATTGCGCTGTATCTTCTATCTCGCGTCCAGCATTTACCGCTTTGGCGACAAGATTATAGGCTCTACTTGCTCCTGCTATACACGCGCTAATTGTTACAGGATCCATTAGTACGGCCTCACTTTCTCAGGGTCTGCCCTTCTTGGTAAACAATAGGCAGCAAGGGCGATGCCTCTCGGCTCGTAATTAAGTGTCCGTTCTACTTTCCCTTTAACGATGGCGTTCGCAAAATAATTGCATCTGTTGATGTCGTAGAACCACATATCCGCAGACTGTACCTGTCCGTTTACCAATACCATAAGCAAGAACAGGTGTGTCATATTACTCTTCTATTCTTGGATCAACCCAATCAGGACATAACTCCCAAGCGCCGTTGACGTAGTTGTACTTGCAACCGTACCAATCGTCTGGCTCAGTCACGCCTTCAATAAGAGTAGCGTTGCTAGAGTTCATGTCGCCAATAATAAAGTCCAAGTTAGCAGGGTCACCCACTTCGATATGGTCAGCTTTCATGTTGACTTGCTTGTCGTCTGCAAAGAGATACTTAGAGCAGTTCATTTCACATACTATAGTTTTCATGATTATCCTTCCAATAGGATTGAGGTTGATGATAAAGCCCGCCCTGCGGGGACGGAAGATACTGTTGTTGATAATGAGCCGTCTGATTGGACGTAGTAATCTGTGTTTGGGGTAAACGCATTGCCTGATAAAGTACCTACAACGGCTGTTCCTACCGTCCCGTTTCGGAAAGAAAATACCATTTTATTAGCCGTTGAGTCGTAAGTCACCGCACTGTCAGAATAACTAGTGTCCCCCGTAAAGTTAGTCCCTGCCGTAAAAGAAATATCCGTGCCTGAAACTGTACCAACTGAAGAGAATCCATCAAAAGTAGTAAGACTTTCTGAATACGCTACTACTACTTTGTTGGCAGTAGAGTCAAATGCCGTATTAATGTTTCCTGTAGATGTGGCAAGAAACACAACAGGAGTGCCAAAAGAAATACTGGTTCCACTGACCGTCCCGACAATTCCAGTGCCGACATTTGAATTGGCATAAGCTATTACAGTTTTGTTGGCATTTGGATCGTAAACGCTTGAAACACTAGCCGTAGTGCCCGCGTTAAAAGTTACAGCGGAGCCAAAACTTATGCTTGTGCCAGAAACAGTTCCAACTACGGCTTTACCGTAATTATCTACATTTTGATAAGCTATGACTATTTTGTTAGCGCTAGAGTCAAATGTTGTTGAAGTGTCAGGGGTATTAGCAGTATTAAAAACTACTTCTGAACCAAAACTAATACTTGTCCCACTAACTGTTCCAACAGTTGCAGTACCGTAATCAGAGTTTGAATCGTCTCTATAGGCTACTACTACTTTGTTTGAATTAGAATCAAACGTAGAGGATACATAACGAGTGCTACCATTATTAAAAATTGCAGTACTTCCAAAACTTATGCTTGTACCGCTAACTGTGCCTACAATAGCTGTGCCTTTACCCGAGTTTGCGTCGTCTCTGTACGTTACTACTATTTTGTTTGAATTAGAATCAAATGTTGCCGAGATAAACTCAGAAGCGGCGCTTTCAAAAATTACCGGACTTCCGAAACTAATAACACCTGCGCTGATTGTTCCGACAGCCGCCGTGCCATATTGACTATTCCCATAGTCTGAGTAAAACACCACGACCTTGTTTGCATTTGTGTCAAACACCGAACTTATATATAGCGTTGGCCCATTAGCGTCGAAGTCAACACCGGAGCTTGGTGTGTATTCTTGGGGTATAGAAGCCCCTGCATTTGAACTGTTAACCCCGCCCTGCACAATCACTGCGCCTGTAGCTGTGTCTGCTATGGCTTGATCTGTTATGCCTATGAAGTCGGCGGAGTTTGGGCCTTCGTTTTGAAAAACTAAAGCTGTGCCGTAAGATGAATTACTGGTGTTTTGATAAGCAAAAACTACCTTATTGTTGGTTGAGTCGTATGCCGAGGAAACGTCATTAGGCACGATAGCAGATAAAGTAAATTCACTACCAAAAGAAATACTTGTCCCTGAAACAGTTCCTACTATGCCAGTAAGGTAATTTGAGTTTCCTGAGTCGTAGTATCCAATAGTTACTTTTCCTGCGCTTGTGTCGTAAGAAGCTGAAATATAAGATGTTGATGAAGCATTGAAAGTAACAGCACTTCCAAACGAAATGCTTGTGCCAGAAACAGTCCCTACAATTGCCTTACCAACGCCTGAGCTTCCAGTATTACGATAAGCAATTACTACTTTTTCTGCGTTTGTATCGTAAACAATAGAAGGCGTTGTATATTCAATAGAGCTATTTTGGAAAACAACCGAAGAGCCAAAAGATATACTTGTTCCAGAGATAGTGCCAACCACTGCATAGCCCTTTCGACCTTGAGCTACATTTTGATAAGCAATTACAATCTTTCCAGATGCAGCATCAAATGCCATACCTGTCCTGTCTATTTGCTGAGATTCAAAAGTTGCTTCTGAACCAAATGAAATAGAAGTACCAGAAACAGTTCCTACAATTGCAGTTCCGTATAAGTTGCTTCCGTCTCGATACGCTATAACTATTTTGTTATTTATTGAATCAAATGCAGATGAAGTATAAATAGTCCCTGAAGTATTAAAAACAACTGGAGTGCCAAAAGAGATAGATGATCCGCTTATTGTCCCAACTATTGCCGACTGTATATACAATATAACAATTTTCTGGGAATTAGCATCATACGTTGCTGAAATACCAGAAACGCTAGAAGAATAAAAAACAACAGGCGTTCCAAACGATATAGACGTACCAGATATAGTGCCAACTACTGCTGTACCGTAGTCTGAATTACCTGCGTCTCTATAGGCTATGACTATTTTGTTATTAGCAGAATCATAAGCAGTAGAACTGAAAGCGGCACTAGCACTTTCAAATACAACAGGAGTACCAATAGCCTGTGGGTTTGCGTCACTAGCAATTGCAGTTACAGTCCCATTACTTTTAAGCGCAACAGTAACCCCACTACCTAACGTGCCACTAGCCACGAACGATGCTGACTTTGCCCCTGCTCCGGCAGGTAGTAATTCACTCAAATTGCTCATGTTGTGTAATCCAAGTTAATGCTAGTGGAGGACAGGGCTTTGCCTGCTAGTACGCTTGATACTGTCGTGGACAAGCTGCCGTCTGTTTGGACGTAATATGTCGAGTTAGGCGTTAGTCCTGTGACGTTGGTAGATATACCGCCTTTGATTGTCACCGAGCCAGATGCAGCGTCGGAGATGGCAGCGTCTGATATGCCTATAAACCTTTCGCTTGCGTTATCAACATAGCCAGTTGTAAATACCCATGCCTCTGAGTTTGTTAAGTCTAGACCAGACGCAATAACGACTTTTTTGTCTACAGAGTTATAAACGGAAGTAGGCGTTTGAAATCTTGATGTGGTAATTAAAGTAGAAGACGTAAAAGTAAACGATGTCCCAGACACAGTTAGAATTACTGCCTCGCCTCTTATGCTTAGAGTGCTGTTACCGTAGGCAACTACTACTTTTCTTGCGTTTGCGTCATAAACACAAGAAATTAAAATAGTATTGGAAGACTTAAAAATAACAGGAGTGCCAAAACTAATACTTGTGCCTGAGACAGTCCCAACAATTCCAAGCCCGTAACCTGAAGTGTTATTATCTTGGTAAGTAATAACTACTTTATTGTTGTAGCTATCAAATACTGCGTTGCCGACAGCTCCTGATGATATATCGTCTGCTGTAACTGGAGTGCCAAATGTGACTGTAGAAGCACCAACAGTACCTACTGCGCTTTTCACAAAACCAGCTAAATAATAACAAACAACAACTCTACTGGTACTTGTGTCGTATACGGCTGATATATATGAAACCGCTTGTGTAGGGTCAAACTGAGTTTCTGTTCCAACAGTAAATGTAGTGCCTGATGTAGTTATCAACACCGCAACATTTGTGTAGAAACCAATTAGCTTTTCACTATTTGGATCGTAACAAACTGCATAATAATTAAGAGCACCGCCTGATCTAACAACTTGCCTAGTTCCAAAAGAAATACTCGTACCAGATACAGTGCCTAGTATGCCTGTTGGATATTGTGAATTTGAACCATCCTTAAACATCAAAAATACATTACCAGTAGAGGCGTCATAAGCAATAGAACCAGTGTATGCATTTGCTCCTGATACAGTCACTGGAGTGCCAAAAGAGATAGACGATCCGCTGACTGTGCCAACTATTACTAAGTTTGTGTAAAATATAACAACTTTATTGTTTACAGGATCGTAAGCAGATCTTTGGGCTTGATAGTTGCCTGAAGTATCGTACTCAGTTGGCGTTCCTATCGAGGTAGTAATAGTAGATTGAGACGCAACACTGACAGTTCCATCCGAATTTAAAGCAACAGTAACCCCATTACCTATAGTCCCAGATGCTACGAAGCTAACTTGCTTGCCACCCGCACCCGCAGGTAATAAATCTGAAAGATTACTCATGTCAAATCCATCATGTTAATCGTGGTTGCGGAGATTGCTTGGCCTATTTTAACAGCACTTGAAGTAGTGGATATAGAGCCGTCGTTTTGAACGTAGTAGTCAGCGCCTATAGTCAGACCTGTCTGCGCTTCGTTAATCCCACCGTAGACGTTTACTGCGCCTGTGGCTGTGTCAGAGATTGCTTCGGCTGTTATGCCTATGAAGTCTGCGGAGTTGGTCTGTACATAAGAAGGCGTAAAAACTACACCTTTGCCAAAAAGCACATCGTCTGCGTAAGCAATAACAATTTTTTGGTCAGTAGTGGAATACACAGCAGAATTAAAAAGTGTTTCAGCGTTATAAAAAACAAACTCAGAGTCAAAAGAAATAGAAGTTCCAGAAACCGTGCCGATTCTTAATGTTCCGTAACTAGAATTTGAGTTGTCTTGGTATAGAATAATTGGTTTGTTTATATTTTGATCAAATACGGTTGATATGTAAGCAGTCGTTCCGCTATTAAAAACAAACTCAGTACCAAAAGTTACGTTCGTGGCCGTTACATCCGCAATATAAGATACGCCGTAGTTAGAGAGTCCACCTTTTCTATACGCAAGAATCATTTTACCCGCCGAGGAATCCCATACCGTGCTTATATACGAAGGAGTTCCACCAAACTGCGCATAGGAATTACTGTTAAAACCCGTGCCGGATATATTCCAGTTCCAAGAATATCCAAAACTTGCAAATTGATATCGATAAGAAAAAACCACGGTGCTTGTGTTTGGCACGGCAATAACCGATAAAAAATCTACAGCTCCTGCGTTTTCTATTAAGGTATTGCTTGCAAACGTAATGGAAGTCCCAGAAACAACTCCAGAACTTGCGTATCCTTTATATGAGTTAGAACCATTTTGATACCAAACAATAACTTTATCATCATAAGATGAATAAGTAGAAGTTTGTTCGCCGACTGTGACACTGTGATAAACCGCAGCAGTTCCAAAAGAAATAGATGTCCCGCTTACTGTGCCGACTCTGGCAGTACCATAGCTGCTGTTTCCAACGTCAATATAAGAAACGACTACCTTTCCAGAAACAGAGGCGTACACTATAGATACGTTAGCCGCATAAGCTGTCACAAAAACAACAGGAGTTCCAAAGGATATAGACGTACCGGATACCGTTCCGACAACTGCCGTGCCGTAGTTTGAATTGCCGTCGTCATTGTATGCAACTACTACTTTGTTGTTTCCAGAATCATAAGTTGCAGAAGTAAACCGAGCATAACCTGTATCAAAAGTTGTTGCCGTTCCAACACTGCTCGGTACTGTATTTTCCCCAACAGCCTCTACCGTACCATCGCTTTTAAGCACAACAGTCTGCCCAGAACTTAAAGTCCCAGACGCAACAAAATCAACAGCATTCTGTCCACCGCCTGTCGGCAGCAGTTCCGACAAGTTGCTCATTTATACGCTCCATCCGATAGTGCCATCAATGTAGGTCATTGTGATTTCTGCGTAGTTCTTATCAAAGATAAGGTCAGTTGCAGAGGCTGCGATGTTAGAGCCGTTACGCCCTACAGTGAATGTGTTAGCTGCTGCATCGCCTGTGCCGTCCTTTACAGTTACCGTGTCACCTGCGCTTGGTGATGCAGGTAGAGTAATGGTAATACCAGATGCTGTTGCTATGACAAACTCTCCTGCATTTGCTGCGTAGCTTATGCCTTTGAGGATTGGTAGAGCATTCTTCGAGTCTAGCTGTGTCTGAGCGTCAGAGCTTAGGTTAGACGTATAGTTTAGCGTAGTTGCATCGCCAGTGTAGTCACTGATTTGACTGACTGTGACTGAGGTTGCTACTGGTGCAACATTTACCCAAGATGCCCCGTCATAAACCTTCATCGCGTCTGAAGTAGTGTTGAAGTATAAAGCGCCTTCTACTAATGCGCCGCCTTGATTGTCTACTGAAGGATCAGAAGCCTTCTCACCCAAGTATCTAGCATCAAACTCATCGTACTTGTCAGAAGCATCCGTTGCCGATCCAGCCGCCGCTGTAGCACTTGCTTGTGCCGCATCAGCAAAACCCGAAGCATCAGATGCTGAACCTGCCGCATTCGTCTCGGCAGTTTCTGCATTAGTTTGTGCTGTTTCAGCCGCAGACTGAGCCGCTTCCGCAGCCGCCTGCGCAGCTTCTGCATTTGTCTCAGCCGTTTCGGCATTTGTCTCAGCCGTCTCTGCCGCAG
>Ga0255771_1000692_pt1 | contig 38378 bp, 29 predicted proteins | sample 011ome_19_FD_179969 | JGI IMG/M metagenome (GOLD analysis project Ga0255771, IMG submission 179969) | Coastal salt marsh microbial communities from the Groves Creek Marsh, Skidaway Island, Georgia - 011510BT metaG (version 2) | ecosystem: Environmental > Aquatic > Marine > Intertidal zone > Salt...
AATGGTGATGATTGGCTTTGGCGGCTATCCATCTTTTGCACCGCTTTTGATTGCGCGTCTTTTCGGCGTGCCGGTAATGGTGCATGAACAAAATGCCTATCTTGGACGCGCCAATCACGCCCTTGCCACCCGGGCGCGGCTCATCGCGCTAAGCTGGCCGCAAACAAAAAATCTGCCTGATGGCGTGGCAACCCATATTACTGGCATGCCGGTTCGCAACGCCTTTTTTGCCAAACGGCGGCCTAGCTGTACTGGTGATAAGCTGGTTCTTAGCGTTCTTGGCGGATCGCAAGGCGCAACCATTCTTGGCACGCTTGTGCCGGATGCGCTGGAAATGATTGACCCGCCATTGCGCGATAATATCAAAATCTATCAACAAGCCCGCCCCGAACAGATTGATGATCTAAAGGCGCGTTATCGTGCCTTGGATATCGCCGCATCAGTCAAACCATTTTTCACCAACATGCCTGATCTTTTGGCCAAAAGTGATCTTGTGATCAGCCGATCCGGGGCATCATCAATTGCCGAACTTGCCGCAACCGGCCGCGCCTCATTGATGCTGCCTTTGCCAAGCGCGATGGATGACCACCAAAAAGCCAACGCCCTGCAAATGGAACAGGCAGGCGGCGGCTATTGCCTTGACGAAGCCACGATCAGCCCTGCCTTTCTGGCCACACGCATCATGCAGCTTTTTGAAGCCCCTGCCGAGCTTGGCAAGATGGCCGCCAATGCCACCAGCTTGGCAAGCCCACAAGCCGCCAGTGATATCGCCGATCTTGCCGAGGGGCTGATCACCAAACGCAACGCACCACATTTAGGAGCTGTCGCATGAGTGAATTGCCACTATCCATCGGCACCATGCATTTCACCGGCATTGGCGGCATCGGCATGAGCGGGATCGCCGAGATTCTGTTCGAGCTTGGCTATGCTGTTCAGGGAAGCGACATGTCGGATAATGCCAATGTCAGACGGCTACGCGACAAGGGTATTCCGGTTATCACCGGTCAAGCTGCGGAAAATATCGACAATGCGGCCTTGGTGGTGATTTCAACCGCGATCAAGCCTGACAATCCCGAAGTTGTTGCCGCCCGCGCCAAATTCCTGCCAATCGTGCATCGCGCCGAAATGCTTGGTGAATTGATGCGGCTTCGTTGGTCTATCGCCGTTGCCGGAACGCATGGCAAAACCACAACAACAAGCCTTGTTGCCACCTTGCTAAACAGCGCCGAAATTGACCCGACCGTTATCAATGGCGGCATCATCACCGGATGGGGCAGCAATGCGCGCCTTGGCAAAGGAAGCTGGATGGTGGTCGAAGCCGATGAAAGCGACGGATCTTTTGCCAAGCTGAAACCAACCGTTGCCGTGGTCACCAATATTGACCCCGAACATCTTGATCATCATGGCAGTTTTGAAGCGCTGGAAGCCGCCTTTTTGAATTTCGTTGCTTCGATCCCCTTTTATGGCTTTGCCACCCTCTGCATCGATCACCCATCAGTTCAGCGCCTTTTGTCAGGCATCAAAGACCGCCGGATCATCACCTATGGCATGAGCGCCAATGCCGATGTGCGGGCCATCAATCTTCGCGTTGATCAGGGCGCCATGCTGTTTGATGTGCAGCTATCTGACCGTATTCAGGGCGATAGTGCCGCCCTGCAAAATGTTCGGTTCCCGATGCTTGGCGATCATAATGTGCAAAATTGCCTTGCGGCGATTGGTGTAGCGTTGGAAATGAATATTGGTGCATCACGCATTCTTGGCGCATTGGCCGAATTTCGCGGGGTTGGCCGTAGGTTTGAAACCAAAGGCGTCAGCAATGGCGTCACCATCATTGATGATTACGGCCATCATCCGGTTGAAATAAAGGCCGCATTGAAAGCGGGAAGAATGCTTAGTGGCAATCACAAGCTGATCGCCGTTGTTCAACCGCACCGCTATAGCCGCCTTGCCGATCTATTTGCCGATTTCTGCAGCTGTTTCAATGATGCTGACGAAGTTTTGGTGGCCGATATCTATGCTGCTGGCGAAGCCCCGATTGACGGCGCTGACAAGGCATCCTTGGTTGCCGGATTACGCGACCATGGGCACAAAGCCGCTGCCGGCCTTGATGGGCCTGACAAGCTGGCCGCCGAAATTACCGCACGAACATCATCAGGTGATGTGGTGATGTGTCTTGGCGCTGGCGATATCACCGCATGGGCCGCCGCCTTGCCGCATGAATTAGATAAATTGGCAGGAGAGAGCGCATGACCTCAATCCTTGACCGGCTTCCAAAGGTGCGCGGCAGCTATACGCCAAATGATTTGATGGCACGCCATACTTGGTTTGGCGTTGGCGGGCCTGCCGATATTCTGTTCAGCCCGCTTGATGAACAGGATCTTGCCTCTTTCCTGGCCGATTGCCCCGATGATATTCCGCTAATTGCCGTTGGCGCCGGATCGAATTTGCTGGTTCGTGATGGCGGTGTTGCTGGTGTCGTGATCAAGCTTGGCACCCATATGAATGCCATCCGCCATGACGGTACGCGCATCATTGCCCAAACCGGCGCAACCGATGCCCATGTGGCGCGCTATGCACAAAAGGCCGGCATTGCCGGTTTGGAGTTTCTGATTGGCATTCCAGGAACGATTGGCGGCGGCCTGCGGATGAATGCTGGTGCCTCTGGAAGCGAATTTAAAGATGTAACAAGCCTTGCGCATGGGTTTGACCGTTCTGGCAAGCCTGTTACCGCCACGCCAAGCGCGATGGGCATGGCCTATCGCCATAGCGACGCGCCAGCCGATTGGATTTTCACCTCTGCAGAATTACAAGGGCATGACGGTGATCCGGCTGGCATCAAGGCACGAATGAAAGACATCATTGCCAGTCGCGGCGAAGCGCAACCACGCGGCGTCCGAACCGGCGGCAGTACCTTTGCCAATCCTGATGGCGGCAAGGCATGGCAGGAAATCGAAAAGGCAGGCTGTCGCGGGCTTCGCATTGGCGGCGCGCAAGTGTCGGAAAAACACTGCAATTTCCTAATCAATACAGGCACCGCAACAGCCGACGATATCGAAACGCTTGGCGAGACGGTTCGCGGGCGTGTGCTTGCCGGTGGCGGCCCATCACTAAGATGGGAAATTCGCCGCATTGGACGCAGCCAGACCGAGGGGGCAACCGAATGACCGATAATCGTGACCGCGTCGCCGTTTTGATGGGCGGATGGACATCTGAAGCCGCGGTTAGCCGCGTTTCGGCAAGCTTTTGCGGGCAAGCCGCACGCAATGCCGGCTGGGATGCGATCGAGGTTGAGGTTGACCGCGACATTGCTGCCAAACTGAAGGAGCTAAACCCGTCACGCGCCTTTAATGCGCTTCATGGGCAGATCGGTGAGGATGGCAATATTCAGGGTCTGCTGAATATCATGAATATCCCCTATACCCATAGCGGCCTGACCGCATCGGCCATTGCCATGGACAAGCTGTTGGCGAAAACACTTCTTGCCGGTGCCGGTATTTTGGTGCCACCAACCTTGGCCTTGGTCGAAGATAGCCATGTCTATCCTGAAGACAGCACCGGTGCACATGTGATCAAGCCGCGCAATGACGGATCGAGTTTTGGCGTGGTGATTGTGCCAGATGCCAAAGCGCGCCCACCTGCCCGCAACACGTGGCCTGCGCATACGCAACTGATTTGCGAGCCTTATATCCCCGGCCGCGAATTAACCGTTTCGGTTCTTGATGGCACCGCACTTTGCGTTACCGAAATCACTTCCGAGCGCGAATTTTACGATTTTGACGCAAAATATGCGGTTGGCGGATCAAAACATATTCTGCCTGCCGATATTCCCGAGCCGGTTAGCCTAAAAGCCTGTCTTTGGGCCGAACATGCCTATCGCCAGCTTGGGTGCCGCGGCATCATCCGCGCCGATTATCGCTGGGATGATAAAAATGACCAGCTATTCATGCTTGAGGTGAATACCCAGCCGGGCATGACGGCAACATCGCTTGTGCCCGAACAGGCACGCTTTGTTGGCATGTCAGGTGAAGAATTGGTGAGTCATCTATTGGAGATTGCACAATGCGACGACTGATTGGATGGATCAAACCACAACCGCACAGCCTGTCGCCGCAGACCAGCTTGTGGCGCAAGATCAAGATTGGCTTTATGTCGCTTTTTGCCGTTGCAACAGCAAGCACCATTGGCATGGCGATGCTGGATCGTGAAAAGCTGACCAATGATCTTTTGACAATGAGCGGGAATGCCGGATTGGTGTTGACCGATATTCAGGTTCGTGGCCGCGCCCATACGCCGCAATCGCGCCTGTTGGCAGCGTTGGATTTGCAAATCGGTGCGCCAATCCTTGGCATTGATTTGCAAAATCTACATCGCAATATCAGCCAGATTGGCTGGGTTGAAGATGCCATTATTGAGCGCCGCCTTCCCGGCACGATTCATATCACCCTTCGTGAGCGCGTGCCAATCGCCCTGTTGCAAAACAATGACAAACATAAATTGATTGATCGAAGCGGTGCCATTATTGATGGCGCTGATCCAAGCCAATTCACCCATCTGACGGTTGTTGCCGGTGACAGCGCGGCGCCGCATGCCGCCGCCATTTTGTCGATTTTAAAAACCGAACCGGAATTATTCAGCGAAGTATGGGCGGTAAGCTATCGGTCAAAGCGGCGCTGGGATGTTCATTTGAAAAACGGCATGGAAGTGCGGCTTCCCGAAATTGATCCCGTATCAGCCTGGTCACGTCTTGCCATGATTGATCGCAAGAAAGCCATCACCCATCGCGATCTGGCCGTCATTGATATGCGCATACCGCAACAATTGATTGTCGAGCCAAATATTCCGGTAAGAGGAAGGGGAAGCAAAACATGATCCTTAGCAAAACCAAAGCCATTACCCGGCGTCCCTTTGCCGTTCTGGATATCGGATCATCAAAAATCTGCTGCATGATTGGCGAGGCCAACGGCGCAGGCGGGGTGCGGCTTCTTGGTCATGGAACGCATGCTTCGGCTGGCATCCGCAGCGGCGAAGTCAGCGAATTAGAGGCGCTAAGCACGGTGATTGGCAAAACCGTTCAAGCGGCCGAGCGCGATGCCGGTATTTCGGTTACATCAGTCACGGTTGTTGCCCCAGGCGGCACACCATTTTCAAGCATCTGCAAAAAATCAGTCAGGCTAAGTGATGCGGTGGTTCGGCGGCGTGATATCGACCGGCTAATGGCGCGCAATGACAATAGCAATATTCCAGAAAACTATCAGCCGATGCATCTTCAAACCCTGCAATATGGGCTTGATGATGTGCGCGGCATTGCCGACCCCCGCGGCATGCGCGGCACCAATCTTTCGGTGGATTACACGCTTGTTTGCGGTCTTCGCACCTCGCTTGCCAATTTGCGTGAAGCGCTGGCGTTGAACCATCTTGAAACCGATCGGTTCCTGCATTCAGCCTATGCAAGCGGTCTTGCCTGTCTTAGTGCCGAAGAGCGTGATCTTGGCAGTGTCATTGTCGATATGGGCGGCGGCACAACGTCAATTGCCATCTTTATGGAAGGCAAGCTTGTTTATGTCGACACGATCAAAATTGGCGGCAACCGCGTCACCACCGATATTGCCCGCATTTTATCAACGCCGCTTGCCGATGCTGAAAGGCTAAAAGCGATTGATGGATCGGTTATGCCAACCGACATCACCGGCGTTGCCCCAGATTCACTTCGCGAAGTCGTTCGGCTTGGCCGCAGTGACAATATTACTATTCCCGCGCTTGGCACGACCACCGAAGTGGCCGGTCAAACCATTGAACGCAATTTGCTAAGCGCGATTATCCGGCCGCGCATCGAAGAAATTCTGGAATTATTGCATGGCCGTATGGAACGCGCCCGCATGGAACATACCGCTGGCAGCCGTTATGTGCTGACCGGCGGTGCCAGCCAGCTTACCGGCCTTGCCGATCTATTTGCCAAACAGGCAAAGAAATCGGTCGGTCTTGGCAAACCTATCGGCATAGCCGGTCTTGACGAGGATAGCAGCGGCCCCGGCTTTGCCGCCAGCATTGGCGCGCTGATCCATGTCAGCCGGATTGAGGAAAATGACCCAACAGACAGGCAGACCCGCACCCTGCCGCATGGGCCATTTGAACGTATCGGTGCGTGGCTTCGTGACAATCTGTAAGCGAGGAGACGATTGATGATCATATGTTCAAGCCCAATTTCCCGCTGGCGACCCGCCCAGCACAATTTAGGACTCCGGCAGATTTGTCCTGCCGGTTCCGCCAGCCTATTGCGCCCAAGCAAATCAATTTCAACACAGAATATCTCAATCCTTAATGAAGGGAGTCAGTCATGACCATCAACCTTACCGTTCCACAAACAATGCAAGAGCTTCGTCCCCGCATCACCGTTGTTGGTGTTGGTGGCGCTGGCTGTAATGCCGTGAATAATATGATCAACGCCAATCTTGAGGGTGTTGATTTTCTGGTCGCCAATACCGACGGTCAAGCACTTGCCCATTCGCTTTCAAGCCGGAAAATTCAGCTTGGCAGTGCCATCACACAAGGTCTTGGTGCAGGATCAAAGCCCGAGATTGGCCGGTTGGCCGCTGAAGAAAGCCTGCAAGATGTGATGGCCGAATTGGCCGATTGCAACATGGTGTTTATCACCGCAGGCATGGGTGGCGGCACCGGCACAGGCGCCGCGCCGGTTATTGCCCGCGCTGCGCGTGAACGCGGCATTCTGACCGTTGGCGTTATCACCAAGCCATTTGAATTTGAGGGCCAGCGCCGGATGAAACAGGCCGACGAAGGCATTGAAGAATTGCAGGCCTATGTTGACACGCTGATCATCATTCCAAACCAGAATCTGTTCAGACTGGCGAATGAACGTACCACCTTTGCCGATGCTTTCCATATGGCAGATGCGGTTTTGCACCAAGGCGTTTGTGGTGTCACCGATCTGATGATCAAGCCGGGTCAAATCAATCTTGATTTTGCCGATATTCGCGCTGTTATGGGCGAAATGGGAAAGGCAATGATGGGAACTGGCGAGGCATCAGGCGACGCGCGTGCAACGCAGGCCGCCGAAGCGGCTATCAATAACCCGCTTCTGGACGACACCACGATGAAAGGGGCCAATGCGGTTCTGATTAACATCACCGGCGGTCTTGATATGACCCTGTTTGAAGTTGACGAAGCTGCCAACCGTATCCGCAAAGAAGTTGATCCAGATGCAACCATCATCTTTGGTTCGGCCTTTGATGATAAATTGGAAGGCGTGATGCGTGTATCGGTTGTTGCAACCGGCATTAGCGGTGCCACCCAGATCAACAGCCGTCCAAGCATGATGCCGCAAAAAACCGAGGCCGTTGCGCCGCGGCCACGCACAATTCTGCCAAACCCGCTCAGCAGCTTCTTAAGCCCAGCGCGTGAAGCAGATGCCGAACCAGCCACTGCAACAATGGGTGAAACAATGCCTGCAACACCAGCTGACGATCAGCAGATGGTGACAAGCAGCGATCTTGCAACAGCCCCGACAATGGCTAGCAACACTGCTCATACGCTGGACAGCCAACTCAGCAACGAGCTTGCCAGCGAAGCAATTGCTGAAGTGATCAACACGGCTGACGATACCGGCCAGCAGATGGATATCAATGATGCCATCAATGCCGCCACAAAAGATGCAGCACCGGCTGATCTTGAAACGGCAGCATCAATCAACAGTGACGCGCCATCGGCGGTGGGAGACGCACCAACAATGCCGTTAACCATTGCCAATGACGAAGCAGCAGCAGCACGCGCGAAGTTTATTCCAGCAGCACCAACAAGCATGCCGGACGAAGAAAGCGTGGATGTGGCAGCCCAGACACCGGTCACACGCCCATCAAGCCTGATCGATAGAATTTCCGGATTATGGTCAAGCAAGCCGCAAAGCAAGCCTGCCGAATCAAGCGATCAAAGCCGCAGTGAGCCTGCCTTAGACGAAGCGGCAGCCAAAGAGCAGATTGCGGTTTCAATCCTTGATTTGTCACGGTCTGATATGGTTGGAAAAGGGTCAGAAACAGCCTCTGCCAATGCGCCAAATGCTGATGAAGATGATCTTGATATTCCAGCATTTTTACGCCGTCAGGCCAATTAACAATGCGGCAATGGCAACCACTTGCCATTGCTACAAACTGTAACCAAATGTGATTTGGAATGACCTGAGGATAATAGTAATCTTTCCTCAGGTTTTCATATGGCTCATTACTTTTAGCTAGGTCAGTCAGACCTTAGCCGTTCAAGATCAGCCTTTGAAATGAAAAAGATAGATTTTCGCGATCGGGTTACCCCCCTCGTGATGGCAACAAATGAAAGAGTTACCGCGGCCTCATGCCTGATACGCTTTCCTACAATATGTTTGTTGAACAGCCGTTTCAAACAACGGTTCGCCAGATCGCGCATCTTGAAGGCATCGGACTGCATTCGGGGCGGTTTGTCCGTATGGCCATTTGCCCTGCCCCTGCTAATAGCGGCATAAAATTTCGCCGCATGGATATTGATGGCCAGCTACAAACAGTGATTGCCCATGCCAGCTATGCCGAGCGCGCACGTTTATGCACACGCATTGTGAATAGCGAAGGCATCACGCTTGAAACCATCGAACATCTGATGGCCGCCTTTGCCGGTATCGGGCTTGATAATGCCATCATCGAAATTGACGCATCTGAAGCGCCTATTCTGGATGGAAGCAGCCAGCCTGTTCTAGACGCGCTGACCAATGCTGGTCTCGAAATTTTGCCAGCACGACGCAAATATATGATGATCACCAAACCGGTTGAGGTTCAGCTTGATTGCGGCGCATGGGCGCGGCTTGAGCCAGCCGACCAATTGCAAATTGATGTCAAAATCGAATTTGATGATCCAGCTATTGGCAATCAAAGCTTTAGCTATAGCCACAGCGACGGCAGTTTTGCTGCCGAATTGGCAACCGCACGGACATTCTGCCAATTGCGCGATGTTGAATTGATGCAGAATGCCGGACTTGCACTTGGCGGATCATTGAACAACGCCATCGTTGTCGATAATGGCAAAATATTGAATGAAGGTGGTTTGCGTGTTGAACGTGAATTCGTGCGTCACAAGGTGCTTGATTGTCTTGGCGATCTATTTTTGATTGGCATGCCGGTCAAAGCCAAAATGACCGCATCACGCCCAGGCCATGCGCTTAGCACCAAATTGGTGCAAACATTATTGAATAACCCGACCGCCTATAAGGTGATCGAGGCTGGCAGTGAATATAGCCGGTCAGACAGCTTTGCCATTCCCGATCTTGCCGCCGCCGCAATGGCCTAAGCAGACGCCAGCTTATATCTGACAAAACAGCCTAAAATCCATGCAAATTTTTGTGAATATGCTAGCATTCACATCGCGCTCTTTTCAGTAAGCTTTTATCGGGCTATTGTGAGGGCTATCGGGATTCGTCTATCCCTTCCATCTTTATCGAAAGCCGCCAGCGGAGCCGGATGTGACCAGTCAAAAGAAAATCCTGATGTTTGCCGCCTGCTGTCTTGTCGCTGCATGTTCAGCCAGCCCCGAAATTGTTGAACAGGTCGAACAGCCGGTTGATGTTTTATATCGTGATGCGTTGAATACGGCCATTGGCGGTGACCCAAAAGCGGCTGCACCCAAATTTGAAGAAGTTGAGCGCCAGCACCCCTATTCCGAACTAGCCACCCGTGCCCAGATCATGGCGGCATGGTCATTTTATGAGGCTAATCAATATGCCCGTGCCATTTCAGCACTTGATCGGTTTGTCGAGCTAAACCCAGCCGACCCGATGGTTGAATATGCCTATTACCTGAAGGCCTTGAGCTATTACGAACAGATTGTCGATGTCGAGCGCGATGCGGAAATGACCAAATTGTCACTTGCCGCCTTTGAAGAGCTGGTTCGCCGCTTTCCCGAGGGCAGCTATGCTCGTGACGGACAGTTGAAAATCGACCTGACAAAATCGCATCTTGCGGGCAAGGAAATGGCGGTTGGCCGGTTTTATCTGGAGCGCGAGCAATATACCGCCGCGATCCGCCGGTTTAATATCGTGATCAAGGCCTATGACACCACCAATCAGGTACCTGAAGCCATATACCGGACTGCCGAAGCCTATTATGCGCTCGGCCTTTCCGATCAATCCGAGCGTCTTTATCAGGTTGCCCAATATAACTATCCGGAATCCGTCTGGACAGAACGGCTGGCCAGTTTGCGTGCCGCCCCAGAACAGCCCCCAGAAAAGGGCATGTTTGAGCGATCCATTGACGTGATTACCGATATTTTCAACTGACCATGCTGCAAAGCCTTACTGTTTCCAACATCGTCCTGATCGAGCAATTGACCTTGCAATTCGCACCGGGGCTGACGGTGCTGACTGGCGAAACCGGTGCTGGCAAATCGATTTTGCTTGATGCGTTGGGACTGGCACTTGGCAGCCGCGCCGATTTTGGCCTGATCCGGCAGGGACATAACCAAGCCCATGTCAGTGCCAGCTTTGCGCTTCCGGCAAATCATCCAGCATGGCAACTTGTCGAAGAGGCAGGCATCATCCAAGAAGATGAGATGATCCTACGCCGTCGCCTGAAAAGTGACGGCAAATCATCCGCCAGCATTAATGACATCGCCGTATCGGTTGGGCTATTGCGCCAGGTTGGTGATTTACTTGTTGAAATCCAAGGCCAGTTCGAAGGGCGCGGCCTTTTGGATATTTCGACACACATGACGCTTCTTGATCGCGCCGCGGGGCATCGTGATTTACTGGCCAAAACCAAAGAAGGCTGGCAGCAATGGGATATCGCCCGCAAGGCGCTTGAGGCGGCGCGTGATGCGCTTGTCAAAGCCAAGGCCGAGGAAGACTGGCTTCGTGACGCGGTTGACGCGCTTGACCGGCTTGCCCCCAAAATCGGCGAAGAAGACAGCCTGATCGCCCAACGCACCCTTCTGGCGAATGTCTCGAAAATTGGTGAAAGCCTGTCTTTGGCTGAAGATGCTGTTTTTGGCGAGCTTGGCGCACAAGCAGGTCTTGGCCGTGCCTTGGCTGCATTGGAAAAGGTTGCACCGCTTGCTGGTGGCAAGCTTAATCAGGCGCTTGACGCATTGGCACGCGCTGATGCCGAACTTAGCGAGGCGAACAGCGCCATCCAATCGGCCGGACATGCGCTTGAGGCCGATCCTAACCTGCTACAACAGCTTGATGACCGGCTTCATGAATTACGTCAACAGGCGCGCAAACATGATTGTGGCCTTGATGATTTGCCAGCAATCCACCAAACATTGGCAAGCAGACTTGCCGCCATTGAAGATTCATCGGGCATGCTTGGCAAACTTGGTGAGACAGCCCAGAAATGGCAGGATTACTATCTGGATATGTCAGGCCAGCTTGATGCCAGCCGCAAGAAAGCGGCCATCAATCTTGATCAGGCCGTGCTTGCCGAATTGCCACCTCTCAAACTTGATGGCGCGCGATTTACCACCGCCATCACCCCACTTGATGATGCCCAATGGGGGCCGCGCGGCACCACCGCCGTCCGCTTTGAAGCCAGCACCAATGAAGGCATGAATGCAGGGCCAATTGACCGCATTGCCTCAGGTGGTGAATTAGCCCGCTTCTTGCTTGCGCTCAAAGTTTGTTTGGAAGAAAGCAGTCATCCGCGAAGCCTGATTTTCGATGAGGTCGATTCAGGTGTTGGCGGCGCGGTTGCCGCTGCGGTTGGTGATCGGTTAGCCCGCCTTGGTGCCAGCACACAAACCCTTGTCATCACACATTCACCGCAAGTGGCCGCCCGCGCCAACCAGCATTTGCGCATTGCCAAAACCGCCACTGATAGCGGCGTTATCAGCGCCACACGCGCCTTAAGTGAAGATGAAAGAACCGAAGAAATCGCGCGCATGCTTGCCGGCGAAACCGTCACCGCCGAAGCCCGAGCCGCCGCCGCGGCGCTGCTTGAGGGCTAGACAATGACGAAACCCGCTTTCAGCCTTGGCACCGAAGATCCGGTAAAGATGGACTCGGCATCGGCCGCAACTGAACTGGCCGCCCTTGCTGCCGAAATTGCGCGCCATGACAAGCTGTATCATGGGCAGGACGCCCCTGAAATTTCTGATGCCGACTATGACCGGTTGGTGGCACGCAATCATGCCATTGAGGCCGCCTTTCCGCTGCTTGTCCGACCCGACAGCCCAAGCAGGCGCGTTGGCACTGAACTGCCAGCACAAGGCCAGTTTGGCAAAATTCGCCATGCCCGACCAATGCTGTCGCTTAGCAATGGCTTTAGCGATGATGATATTGAAGATTTTGTCACAAGGGTTCGCAAATTTCTGTCACTGTCCGACGCTGATGCTGCGCAATTTGTTGCCGAACCCAAAATTGACGGCCTGTCGCTAAGCCTTCGTTATGAAGATGGCAAGCTGGTTCAGGCAGCAACGCGCGGCGACGGTGCCGAAGGCGAAGATGTCACCGCCAATGTCATGCAGATTGCCAGCCTGCCAAAACAACTTTCCGGATCAGCACCGGCGATTTTCGAGGTGCGCGGTGAAATGTATATGGATCGGCGTGATTTTCTGGCGCTCAACACAGCGCAGGAAAAGGATGGGAAAAAGATTTTTGCCAATCCGCGCAATGCGGCGGCAGGATCACTTCGGCAGAAAGATGCCAGCATTACCGGCAAGCGCAATTTGCAATTTTTTGCCTATTCGATGGGCGAAACAAGCGCCCCCATCGCCGAAACCCATTGGGCGTTTCTGGCGGCGCTTCGTGATTTCGGATTTTCGGTCAATGATTTATCGCGTCGATGCGATGATGTTGCTGATTTGCTGTCCACCTATCAGATGATAGGCCGTCAACGCGTTGATTTGCCATATGATATTGACGGGGTGGTTTATAAAATTGACCGGCATGATTATCAGCAACGGCTTGGTCAGGTTGCCCGCGGCCCGCGCTGGGCAATGGCGCATAAATTTCCCGCTGAACAGGCCGAAACCGTGATTGACGCCATTGATATTCAGGTTGGCCGCACGGGCGCGCTTACGCCTGTGGCACGGCTTGCCCCCATTTCGGTTGGCGGGGTCATTGTTTCAAACGCCACTTTGCATAATGAAGGAGAAATCGCGCGCAAAGATATCCGGATTGGCGACCGCGTCATAATCCAGCGGGCTGGTGATGTGATCCCGCAAATTGTCAGGGTGCTAAGTGACGCCCGCACAGGCAATGAAACCGTCTTTGACTTTCCTGACGCATGTCCGGTTTGCCATGCTGCCGCAATCCGGCCTGAAGGCGAAGCGGTGCGGCGATGCAGTGGTGGGCTGAATTGCACCGCCCAGCTGTTTGAAGGGCTGAAACATTTTGTTGCGCGTGATGCCTTTGATATCGAGGGGCTTGGCGCCCGCCAGATCGAACAATTTATTGACCTTGGCTGGGTTCAAACACCGGCTGACATCTTCCGGCTTGGCGATAAATCAGCGGCCATGGCCGCACTTGACGGCTATGGCGATTTATCAATCAAAAAATTGCTGTCAGCCATTGCTGTTCGGCGCGAAATTGGCCTTGAACGCTTTATCTATGCGCTTGGCATAAGACAGGTTGGACAGGCAACGGCGCGTCTGTTGGCGCTTCATTACGGATCTGTCGAGGCAATGCTGGCGGCGTTGAATCCCGATGCTGATCTTGACGCGGCGCATCAGGCGCTTGTTGAAATCGACCAGATTGGCGCGGCGATGGCCAATGACATCACCGCCTTTTTCGGCAATCCGGATCCGTATCAATTGATTGTTGATCTTGTCGCAGAATTGACCATTTTACCGCCTGAGCGCCCTGCCGAAAACAGCGCGATTAGCGGCAAAACAATCGTTTTTACCGGCACCTTGACCCGCATGTCGCGTGCCGAGGCCAAAGCCAAGGCAGAATCTCTTGGTGCCAAAGTATCAGGCACTGTTTCAGCAAAAACCGATTTTCTGGTCGCGGGTGCGGATGCCGGATCAAAAGCGCGCAAGGCAGCCGATCTTGGCATTACCGTTCTTGATGAAGATGGCTATTCAGCGCTGATTGGCAACCAATAGCATCTTGCCGCTATCGCCCTGCCACTATCGCCCTACCAGTGTCGTTTAATCTATAGCGGCCGGCAGGCGGCTTCTAACCATGATTTGGCTATTGGTGATAGATGCGGGTGCAATTGTTCGTAAACCGCTCGATGATAGTGGTCAATCCAGCCTATCTCGTCAGCAACAAGCAACGTTTTATCAATCAGACGGCGATCAAGCGGGCAAAGGGTGATGGTTTCAAATTCCAGAAACCCGGTTTGTTTTGCTGGTGTCACAACGATCAGATTTTCAATCCGAATGCCCCAATCACCTGTTTGGTAATAGCCCGGCTCATTCGATAAAACCATGCCCGCTTCAAGCGCCACGTCACCGCGTTTGGAAATGCTGGCAGGCCCTTCATGAACCGATAGAACATGACCAACACCATGACCGGTGCCATGGGCAAAATCCAGCCCCGCCGCCCATAGCGTCGCGCGCGCAATCGTATCTAGCTGCTTGCCGTTCGTGCCTGTTGGAAATTTCGCCATGGCCAGATGAATATGGCTTTGCAAAACATGGCTGTAGGCCGCAACCGCGCCTTTGGGCGGTGTTCCAATAGCGATGGTACGGGTAATATCTGTCGTACCATCACGGTAATGGCCGCCCGAATCCAACAATAAAAGATCATCGCTTGCCAATTCGCGATCCGCCCCTGCAATGGCCCGATAATGAACAATGGCACCATTCGGGCCTGATCCGGCAATGGTGTTAAAGCTTGGTGCCAGAAACCCGTCTTGCCGTTGGCGAAACGCCAGTAATTTGTCGGCAAGGTCACTTTCGGTAATGCTAGAAGACGGAGTGGATGCCGCCTGATCAAGCCAACATAAAAATTCAACCATCGCCACACCATCACGCTGGTGCGCGGCGCGAAACCCGCGCAATTCAGCCGGTGTTTTGCGGGCTTTTTCAATGGTCAGCGGGCAATCAGCCTCAAATGTTTGCACACCGCTTGCCACAATCAGTTCAAACAGCATTTTGGGAAGGCTGGCCGCTTCAATCATCAAACGGCCATCACCCATATCACCAAGCATTGCCGGTAATTGAGTCAAAGGCGCAACGGTGATATCAGGCGTTAAAACCGGCTGGAGGCGCGATTGATCACCCAAAAGGCAAAGGCCGGTCTCGCGGTGATACAGCGCAAAACATAGATTGACCGGTGTACAGGGCAAATCCCCGCCTCGCATATTCACCAACCAATTCACCGAATCCACCCGCGTCAGCAGAACCGCAGCACAATCCTTGGCATCAAGATGGGCGGCAAGATCATCGCTCTTTTCGGCAAGTGACTTACCGGCATTTTCAATCGGCATCTGCCAGCTTGCCGCTGGCGGCAAAGCCGGACGATCATGCCATTGCTGATCAAGCAGGTTTTCATGGTGACAAACAAGCGTTCCACCCGCGGCAAGAACCGATTTCTCAAAGCGCCTAAAGCCTGAAACCGTGACCAACCTGCCGTCAATGGCAATGATTGCACCATTGGCTAGCCCTGCTGTTTTCAGCCAATCTTCGCATGTCACATCGGGGATTGTGTTGCAATCCCAATCGGCCGAATTGGTTTGTGCGGGCATTTGCAAACTATAGCGGCCATCACTAAACAACCCTGCCCGATCGCCAAGCACCACCGCAAAGCCAGCCGATCCGGTAAATCCGGACAAATAGGCAAGCCGTTCATCACCGGCCGGCACTTCTTCGCCCTGATACATATCTTCGCGGCCAATAATCCAGCCATCAAATCCAGCCGCAGCCATTGCGCTGCGCAGCGTTTCTAACCGCTTGGCGCGGGTTTGACCCTGCTGGCTCACCGTTCGCCCCATAATTGCGGCATCGTGCCTGCTGCCGATGGCCGCATGATGATTGTTGTCCAATCACCAATCCGGATTCGGTGCCACACACGAAGCCGCTGTTGCCGATAGGCCGCCTCAACCGCGGTTGCCTGTCCATTTAGGATACCTGACAAAATAAGCCACCCACCGTTTGCCAATCGCGGCGCAAGATCGGGTGCCATCCGGCATAGCGGCCCCGCCAGAATATTGGCAAGCACCAAATCATAGGGCGCGTGGTTGCAAACAATGCGACTGCCAAATCCTTGCGAAACGGCAAGCCGCATTTTGACCGGTGCAATGGCATTCAGCGCCCGATTATGCGCCGCAACCCGAACCGCAACCGGATCATTATCAGCCGCAATTGTCTGGCAGGATGGCCAAAGCCGCGATGTCGCCATCGCCAGAATTGCCGATCCACAGCCCATATCGAGAACCCGCCGCGGGGCAATGCGCCGGATCATCTGTATGGCGCGCAAACAGCCTTCGGTTGTCGGATGCGTTCCCGAACCAAAGGCCAAGGCAGCATCAATCAACAAAGGCAGGCTCGCCGCCGGACGGGGCGTGGTGACATGACTTCCATAAACCCAGAAACGGCCAATATGCAATGGCGGAAAGGCAGCACGATTTTCGGCAAGCCAATCGCGCTGTTCAACCGGTAATACGGTGATTGGCACTGGAGTAATCGATTCATGCTGATAAAGCGGTGCCAGCATCTGATCAATCATGGCTGCATTAGGGGTGAATGTGAACAGGGCTTCGATCTGCCAATTGCCAGCATCATCGCGCTGGAATGATGTGGCGGCGCTGTCTAAAAGCTCGCTAAAAACACCTTCAAAGGCAGCCATTGCCCGGTCATCAAGCCGCGCCGGCAGGGTTAAAACGACGGATTGAAGTGCGGTCATGGCTTGCTCACAAATCCTGAAACCACTTTTTTATGGCCTGCTTTATCAAACGCAATCAATAGCTTGCCTCCATCAATTGTCAAAATATTGCCCATGCCAAATTTCTGGTGAAACACACGGTCGCCGGTTGTAAATTCGGTCTTGTTATTGGCTGGCTCCCAATTGCCCTCAGCCGGTTCGGCGCGCCGCGCCGCCATCCGTCGCCACCCCGCACCATAGCCGCCAGCACTATAATCACCAGCCCCATAGCCGCCATTCGCACCAAAGCCATTTGTACCCGACGCATCACCAAGCCGGGCCGCGGTCACACGGCCAAGACCCATGCCTTGTTCCATATCTTCAATAATATTTTCAGGCGGCAATTCCTGAACAAAGCGTGATGGAATTGACGATTGCCATTGGCCATGAATCCGCCGGCTATTGGCAAAGCTGATGAAAAGATCACGCCGCGCCCGGGTGATGCCAACATAGGCCAAACGGCGTTCTTCTTCGAGACCAACAGCGCCATTTTCATCCATCGTGCGCTGGCTTGGGAAAACACCTTCTTCCCAGCCGGGTAAAAACACCGCATCAAATTCCAGCCCTTTTGCCGCATGAAGCGTCATCAGCGTCACCTCGCCATGTTCAGGATCGGCATCACCATCGGTAACAAGTGCGATATGTTCCAAAAACCCCTGAAGCGAGTCAAAATCCTGCATCGCATTGATTAATTCGGTCAAATTTTCCAGCCGGCCTTCGGCATCGGGCGATTTATCAAGCTGCCACATTTGCGTATAGCCCGACTCATCAAGCACCATTTTAGCCAGATCAGCCTGATGCGTTGATCCGGCAAGATCGCGCCAACGTTTGATATCCTGCACAAAACTACCAAGTGCATGACGCGCCGCAGGGCGCAATTCTTCGGTTTGCACAAGATCAATCGCCGCCGCCAAAAGCGGCTTGTCCGACGACCGCGCCTGAATATGAACCGCCTGTAAGCTAGCCGTGCCAAGGCCGCGTTTCGGCGTATTGATAATCCGCTCGAACGCCAGATCATCGGCGGGTTGTGCGATAAGCCGCAAATAGGCAATGGCATCGCGAATTTCTGCACGTTCATAAAACCGCGCACCAACCACCCGATAAGGAAGGCCAATCGCGATAAACCGTTCTTCAAATTCACGGGTTTGAAACCCGGCCCGAACCAGAACGGCAATTTGCGAGAGATGAACGCCATCTTTCATCATTGTTTCAATCTGGCTGGCGATATTTCGCGCCTCGTCAGGCCCATCCCAATAGCCATTGACCCGCAGTTTTTCGCCGTCATCCGCCGATGTATATAAGGTTTTGCCAAGCCGCGTTTCATTACGCGCAATGATTTTGGACGCCGCTGCTAGAATATGACCGGTTGACCGGTAATTTTCTTCAAGCCGAACCGTCTTGGCACCGCTGAAGTCGCTTTCAAAGCGTAAAATATTGCCAACTTCGGCACCACGCCAGCCATAGATCGACTGATCATCATCGCCAACACAGCAAAGATTGTTCCGGTTGCCGGTCAATAGCCGCAACCAAAGATATTGCGCAACATTCGTATCTTGATATTCATCAACCATAATGTGGGTGATGCGGTTTTGATAATCGGCCAAAACATCGGCATGGGTGGTGAAAATGCTCAGCATATGAAGCAGCAAATCACCAAAATCGACAGCATTCAATGTAATAAGGCGCTTTTGATAGCGTTCATAAAGCGACCGAACACGGCCATTGGCAATATCACCTGCCTCGGCGAGCCCCACTTTTTCTGGCGTCAGGCCGCGGTCTTTCCACCGCGAAATCACCACGCCAAGCATCCGCGCTGGCCAGCGTTTGGGATCAATATCTTCGGCTTCCATCAATTGTTTCAGCAGTCTGATCTGATCATCGGTATCGAGAATGGTAAAATCAGACCGCAAACCAACAAGATCGGCATGGCGGCGCAACATTTTGGCAGCAAGCGCATGAAAGGTGCCAAGCCATACTTGCTCGGCCATCGGCCCAACCAGACCAGCAACGCGCAATTTCATCTCGCGTGCAGCCTTGTTGGTAAAGGTCACTGCCAGAATATTCCACGGCTTTGCGGTACCGCTGGCAACCAATTCAGCAAGGCGCGAGGTCAAAACACGCGTTTTACCGGTACCGGCACCCGACAAAACCAGCAATGGCCCATCAAGGGTTTTCACAGCTTCGCTTTGTGCCGTATTAAGCCCATCAAGCCATGGGCTGGCTGGTGTTTTTACAAGTTCGTTCATGATGTGTTCAAACTCGCAAATGCAGATGGGTGGGTCAATCGCAATGCGATGTCTTTGGTCACTTATTTTTTCATAATTTTGCCAGATTGCTATTCGCAAAATGCCGAATCATTTTTGCATTCAACCTTTATTGCGATATGTTGAAGGACGATCTCCGCAACCCATGAATGGACAGCTATGTTTGCCTTATTAAAACGCAGCCGGAACCGCATTTCAGCCGCCCCCTTTGCGGCTATCTTACTTTTGGCGGCATGCAGTTCTGTTCCAGACGCCGAAAAAACGGATGCACGCGACTCGTATGAAGGATCGAATCGCAAAGCCTTTGCCTTTAACATGGGTCTTGATACGCATATTTTGGAACCAGCCGCCAATGGCTATCGCAATGTCATGCCGCCAGCCGGACGCCGCGCCATTGATAACCATATTGACTGGACAGGCCTTCCAGCCACGACCTTCAATTCAACTTTGCAGGGGCGGTTTGAAAATGCGGGTCTGTCGACAGTGCATTTTATCGTCAACAGCCTGACACTGGGGCTGGTTGACCTGACCGAAGATCCAAAGGCGGTCAAAAGTCAGGATTTTGGCCAGACCTTGGCATCGTTTGATGTGCCTGAAGGCAATTATCTGATGGTGCCTGTTCTTGGTCCGAACACCAGCCGAAGCCTGACCGGCCGCGTTGTTGATTCGGTAACCAACCCGATGTCGTTTCTAAAAGCCGGTGATGCCGTCCAGACAATGCAGACATTGCGCCCGCCAGTTGCGGCTGTTTCAACGCGGGCTAATCTGTTCGAGGCCTTTAATGATGTGAAATATAATTCGCTTGACCCCTATGCCCGCACCCGCTCGCTTTATTATCAGGGGCGGGCTGGCCGCATCAATGCGACGGTTGGCAAACCAACCGATAATCGCACCGCTGATGACCAGTTTGAATCATTCCTCGAGGATCCGAAATGACCCGCAAACGCCAAATTGGTATTTTGATCTCTGATTTGCGTGGCTGGCTTCGCAGCGGATTTGTTTGTCTATGTCTGTTACCGCTATTTTTGACCGCTTTGCCAGCGCGTGCCAGCGATCAAATTGCCGCTGCCAATAATGTTATCACAAGCATGATCAGCCAAGTTGAAACCTATCTGGAAACAGATTCGGGCAATATTGAAAAACGAACCGAAGATATTACAAAGCTTCTTGATACACATTTTGATTTACCAGCGATTGCCCGCTTTTCTGCCGGCCCTTACTGGCGCGCCGCCAATGAACAGGAACGCATTGATTATGTCCAAACCATGCGCGATGTTGTGATCGGCACCGTTGTTCGCAATTTCGATCAATTATCGGGTCTGCGCTTTACCAAAATTGATAGTCAGGCCAAGGGCGACAAGATGGTTCTGGTGCGCGGTTTATTTAATGACTCAACCGGGAAACGCCCGCCAGTATCGGTTGGCTGGCGCGTCATTACACCAGAGATGGCACCGGCAAAGGTTCTGGATGTCGAAATCGAGAATATCTCAATGCTGGTGACCCAAAAACAGGAAAATATCACCATCATCCGCCAGAATGAAGGCCGGTTTTCAGCGTTAATTGAGGCGATGCGCAAACGCCAGCGAGCGCCATAAATCTGCCCAAAATCTGCCACAAAAAAAGCCGGAGGATTCTGGCTTTTTAATGTCGTGATATCTGCGTTTTTAGATCATCTGCCTAGCGCGAGATTGGCTTATATTTAATGCGGGTTGGCCGATCAGCATCGGCACCAAGACGCCGCTTTTTATCCACCTCATAAGCTTCATAATTGCCTTCAAACCATTCAACATGGCTGTCGCCTTCAAAGGCCAGAATATGCGTTGCAATCCGGTCAAGGAACCAACGGTCGTGGCTGACTACAACCGCACAGCCAGCAAATTCCAAAAGCGCCTCTTCAAGCGCGCGAAGCGTATCAACATCAAGATCATTTGTCGGCTCATCGAGAAGCAGCAGATTGGCGCCTGATTTCAACATACGCGCCAGATGCACCCTGTTGCGCTCACCACCGGATAGCTGGCCAACGGTTTTTTGCTGATCGCCGCCCTTGAAATTAAACTGGCCGACATAGGCACGCGATTGCATGGTGCGTTTGCCAAGTTCGATTTCTTCCATACCGTCTGAAATGACCTGCCAAACCGTCTGTTTGTCATCCAACGCATCACGCGACTGGTCGACATAGCCAAGCTTGACCGTATCACCAACGGAAAAATCACCTTCATCAGCCGCTTCATCGCCGGTAATCATGCGGAATAGCGTGGTTTTACCTGCACCGTTTGGGCCAATCACCCCAACAATACCACCTGGCGGCAGGCGAAAAGACAAATCATCAATCAACAGCCGATCGCCAAACCCCTTGCGAAGCCCATTGGCATTGATCACCACATCGCCAAGCCGTGGGCCAGCCGGAATCGAAATCCGCGCCACATCAACCTGTTTTTGCTGATCATCAGCAAGCAGCTTTTCATAGGCATTGATCCGCGCCTTGGATTTGGCCTGACGTGCCTTTGGTGCAGCGCGCACCCATTCCAATTCGCGAGACAATGATTTCACCCGCGCATCATCGGCACGACCTTCTTGTTCAAGCCGTTTTTGCTTTTGTTCAAGCCAGCCCGAATAATTCCCCTCATAAGGGATACCAGCGCCGCGATCGAGTTCAAGAATCCAGCCAGCAACATCATCAAGGAAATAACGATCATGCGTAATGGTGACAACGGTACCCGGGAAATCATGAAGGAATTTTTGCAGCCATGCGACAGATTCGGCATCCAAATGGTTTGTCGGCTCGTCAAGAAGCAGCATGTCAGGCGCGCTAAGCAATAGCTGGCAAAGCGCAACACGGCGCTTTTCACCACCTGATAATTTTGTGACATCGGCATCGCCCGGCGGCACGCGAAGCGCATCCATCGCAATTTCGGCTTTGCGTTCTAGATCCCATGCGTCAATGGCATCAATTTCTTCCTGCAGTTCGGCCTGTTCGGCAATGACGGCATTCATTTCGTCATCGCTCATTTCTTCGGCAAATTTCGCGCTCACTTCGTTAAACCGGTCAACAAGCTGTTTGGCACGACCCATGCCAGCAAGAACATTACCGGCCACATCCATTGATGGATCTAATTCAGGTTCTTGCGCCAGATAACCAACTTTGATGCCATCGGCAGCCCATGCTTCACCCTGAAATTCGGTTTCGATTCCAGCCATGATTTTCAGCAAGGTTGATTTACCCGATCCATTCAGACCCAAAACGCCAATTTTGGCACCTGGCAGAAATGACAGGCTGATATTTTTTAGAACTTCCTTACCACCGGGCCATGCCTTGCTTAAGCGGTTCATTACATAAACATATTGATGGCTAGCCATGATTTTTCCAATTCTCTTTCGGGTCGCGTCGGGGTTTTCGATACTGCATTTTCAATGATGCATGGCGCGTCAAAACAGGCAAATTCAGCCCAGCAATCACAAACCACCAATCACATCGTCCTTATGTATCTTTTTTTAACGCAATATGCCACCCCCCGATCAATTCTGGTTGCCGCTTTTCATCGCGCGGGCGCAGGATCTTGGGCTTGCATCGCGCCCGTTATTCGGTTTTTATGGTGGCAGATACAGCCCCGCATCAATGATCGCGATTTGGAACCATTTACATGATTACAACCACCCCTCCAATCGGCATTTTGATCGACATGCCTTTTGGTTTGTTGATGTGGACCAGCTTTGTGCATTTTCTACTGATCATTGTGATGAATGAAGATAGTGGCTTTTCGCTGTTACGGCTGTTGCGTGGGCTCAATACCCCAATCTATGCGGTGATCAGCTTGATCAAGCCAGCCTTTATCATCAGCCGCCTCTTGCCGCTTTACGCTGCGGGTATCCTGTTTATCATTCGGTATTATGTTTTGCCGCTGGCGATTGGGTTTGACGTGTGGAGCTTTAGCGACATGCCGCTGGAACGACTGCTTTTATCGGCCAAATCCGATTTGGGTCTTTAGGCAATAATTGCGTGAGTGGCAAATCTTACTGCTGAGGTGCGATGCGGGTTTTGCGCTGAATTTTACCTGACGCGTCGAGCTGCCATAATTGCTGGCCGGTTTTATCTTCGATAATGACAAGTATTTGCCCCTTATCACCAAGGCTGGCACCGGTAATCCGGCTATCAGCAGGAATCACAAGCTCACTTTGCTGGATTGCCTTGGCCGAATTGGCGGCGGTAAGCCGGCTATAGATTGTCACGATAATGACCGCCAATGCCGCCACGATCAAAATTGCCATGATGATGGCCATTGCCTTGATCAGCCCAAGATTCCGGACAACAGCCGATGGCGCTTCGGTGATTGTTTCAGATGATTGTGGGGCTGTTGTATTTGCCGCTTTTGCTTTATTGTCCTGATCCATGACCTATTCCTCTGACGATCCAACAACCCGTCTTGTTCATCTTGCCGCTGACGATATACTTGCCGACCGCGTTGACCGGTTTCTGGCGACCCATTTTGGCACGCCAAGCCAGCCTTTATCTCGCAGCCGGATTAAAGCGCTGATCCTTGATGGGCAGCTAAGCGAAGATGGGCGCACCCTAACCGATCCATCAGCACCGGTCAAACCCGGCGCAAGCTATGCGCTGATTTTGCCACCGCCAGTTGATGCGGTGCCAAAAGCCGAAAATATTGCACTTGATATTCTGTTTGAAGATTCGCATTTGATTGTCCTGAACAAACCGGCAGGGCTGGTTGTGCATCCGGCACCCGGGTCGCTAACTGGTACTTTGGTGAATGCGCTGATCGCCCATTGTGGGCCATCGCTTACCGGCATTGGCGGGGTCATGCGGCCGGGTATTGTTCACCGTCTTGATAAAGACACTTCTGGCACGATGGTAGTCGCCAAAACCGATGCGGCGCATCACGGCCTGACAGGAATGTTTGCCGCGCATGATATTGACCGGCGCTATCAAGCGCTTGTTTGGGGAACAAGCGTTGAACGTGATGGCACGATTGACCAACCAATCGGCCGCGCCAGCTATGACCGTAAACGCCAAGCCATCACCACCAAAGGCCGTAACGCGGTAACGCATTGGCAATTGCTGCGCCGTTTTCCGCCTTTTGGTTCGCATATTGAATGCCGTCTTGAAACTGGCAGAACACATCAGATCCGTGTTCATATGGCGCATATCAATCATGGGGTGATCGGCGATCCGTTATATGGACGGGCACCACGTTCGGGACAAATGCCGGATAATCTGGCGCGTACCGGCCTGTCACAGATGCGCGATTTTGGCCGTCAGGCGCTGCATGCAGCGCGGCTTGGCTTTGCCCATCCGATTACCGGCGAGGCACTGCATTTTGAAACACCGCTTCCCGACGATATGGCGGGTCTCCTCGCGCTAATGGAACGCACTGTTTCCGACCGCGCGACTGGCAAAACCCATCCTTCTGGCTAGAATTGATTTTTGCGATTACTGCGCGTAATTTTCGGGCTTTAACCGTCTATATGTGCGAAAATTAGAATTATTGAAAAAGAGTTTTGCAAAAAACAGCCTTAATCTAGCCCCGATTAAATGGTTTATTTCATTTGTGGAAAGGTCGGCAAAGCGCGATAGCGCCGCGCGAAAGCGACGCAAATTTGCCTAACGATATGAGTCCGATCCCGAGGAGAAATGAAAATGGCTGCTAAATCTATGCTTCCTGCGATTAGCCCAGATGGAAACCTGTCGCGCTACCTTGAGCAAATTCGCGCCTTTCCAATGCTGGAGCCGGGCGAAGAATATATGCTGGCAAAATCATGGAAAGACAAAGGTGACGTCAAGGCTGCGCATAAGCTGGTGACAAGCCATTTGCGGCTTGTCGCCAAAATCGCGATGGGATATCGCGGTTACGGCCTTCCGGTTGCCGATCTGATCTCTGAGGGCAATCTTGGCATGATGCATGCGGTCAAAAAATTTGAACCTGAAAAAGGCTTTCGGCTTGCCACCTATGCCATGTGGTGGATCAAAGCGGCAATTCAGGAATATATCTTGCGGTCATGGTCGCTGGTCAAAATCGGCACCACCGCTGGACAAAAAAAACTGTTTTTCAATCTTCGCCGCATCAAAGGACAGATCCAAGCGATTGAAGATGGCGATCTAAAGCCCGAACAGGTTACGCAGATTGCGACCCAGCTAGATGTGTCCGAAACCGAAGTGATTTCGATGAATCAGCGCATGGCTGGCAATGACCGATCGTTGAATGTACCTCTTAGCCGCGATGGCGAGGGCAGCGGCGAATGGCAGGATTGGCTGGAAGATGACAGTGTTGATCAGGAAACCAGCTTTGCCGAGCAGGAAGAATACGGCGCGCGCCGCAATCTGATGGTTGATGCGATGCAGGGACTAAACCCGCGCGAACAACGCATTCTCGAAGCGCGACGACTTGCCGAGCCGCCGCTAACACTCGAAGATCTGGCGGCTGAATTCAGCGTTAGCCGCGAACGGATTCGCCAGATTGAAGTTCGCGCCTTTGAAAAGCTGCAAAAAGCCGTTCGCGACAAGGCCGAAGAAATGCAGCTATTGCCGAATCACAGCGAAGCTGACGCCTAGCCTTCAAACGGGTCGCGAACCAGAATCGTATCATCGCGTTCGGGGCTTGTTGATAGCAGCGTAACGGGCAATTTGGTCAATTCTTCGACACGGCGGATATATTTAACCGCATTGGCGGGTAATTCAGCCCAACTGCGCGCGCCATAGGTGCTGTCTGACCAGCCGGGCATTTCTTCGTAAATTGGCTTGCAAGCGGCCTGTGCACCAGCATCGGACGGGAAATAATCCAACACCTTGTCGCTGCCGTCAATTTGATAGCCAACGCATATTTTTAAAACATCAAACCCATCAAGAACATCAAGCTTGGTCAAAGCCATGCCGGTGATGCCAGCAACATGACCTGCCTGCCGAACCATAACCGAGTCAAACCAGCCGCAACGCCGCTTGCGTCCGGTGACAGTGCCAAATTCGCGGCCACGTTCGCCCATCCGGTCGCCATCGGCACCAAAATCCTCGGTTGGGAATGGGCCACTACCAACGCGGGTTGTATAGGCCTTGGTAATGCCAAGAACAAATCCAATATCGGTTGGGCCGGTACCCGCACCGGTTGCGGCCTGACCTGCCACTGTATTGCTTGAGGTCACGAAAGGATAAGTGCCGTGATCAATATCAAGCATCACCCCTTGGGCACCTTCAAACAAAACCCGCTTATTTGCCGCGCGCGCATCGGCAAGACAGCGCCAGCTCTGGCCAGTATAAGTCAGCAATTCATCACGCATCGCCAAAAGACCGGCCTTCATCTTATCCGCATCGGCAAGCGGCTGTTCAGCGGCGGCAAGCCAGACATTGTGATGCGCCACCAGTGCCGCCAGCTTTTCCGTCAGAACATCTTCGGATGCCAAATCACCAAGACGAACCGCGCGGCGGGCAATCTTATCCTCGTAGGCAGGGCCAATACCGCGACCGGTTGTGCCAATTTTACCAGCACCACGCAACGCTTCACGCGCCGCATCAACCGCTTGATGAACCGGCAAAATCAAAGCCGCAGATTCGGATACCAAAAGGCTTGCCGGACTGATTGCCGCGCCCTGACCGCGCAAAATGCCAATTTCCTTGAGCAAATGCGCCGGATCAATCACCACACCATTGCCAATGACCGATAATTTTCCTGGCCGCACAATGCCTGATGGCAAAAGTGATAATTTATATTCGACACCGTCAATGACAAGCGTATGACCCGCATTGTGGCCACCTTGAAACCTGACAACAACATCAGCGCGGCTTGACAACCAATCGACGATCTTGCCTTTGCCCTCATCACCCCATTGCGCACCAATTACCGCTACATTTGCCATAAAAAACCCTTTGTCCCACCGAGGGGATCGACATCAAGATCGAAAGACAGGAAAGACGCCATACCGCTGCGATATTGCAACGGGTCAAGTTCGCCTAACTTGAAACCATAGATCATGCCGACGGGCCGCATGAACCGCGGCCGTTTATAGCAGAGTTCACGCGGCAAAGGCAACGGTACCATGCCAGTGGCAAAGTTTAATTTATCAGCATTCCATGCCAGCCATGACCACAGCCGAAACGCGGCCCTTCCGCCAGCGAAAACCGGCGATTAGATATCAAGCGCGAAATGCAATGCGTCGGCACGCACCACCTGATCCAGCGCGCGAATTTCAGGCAACATGGTTTTCGGCAAGCCGCCATCAATCTCGACAAGAGCAACCGCCTCGCCGCCAGCTTCACGCCGCCCAAGATGGAAGGTCGCGATATTGATTCCATGCTTGCCACAAAGGCTGCCAAGATCACCAATAAAGCCCGGCTTGTCATAATTGCGAAGATAGAGAAGATGTGGCGGGAAATCTGATTCGACAGCGATATGCTGCACCTCGACAATCCGCGGCTTATTCCCACCAACCAAGGTTCCGGCAATCGTCCGATCACCTGTTTTATGCGAGATTGTCACCCGAAGCAGAGTTTCATAATCGCACTGGCGATCATGGCGAACTGTCGACACGGCAATGCCATTTGACGAGGCAACCGCAGCGGCATTGACCATATTGACTGACTCCATTGCCGGTCCAAGAAGTCCTGCCAAAGTTGTTGCCACAACCGGTTCTGGGTTTAGCGCGGCTGCCTTGCCGTCAAATTCGATCACCACCGCGGTGATGCCATCGGCTTCGACCTGTCCCAAAAAGCTGCCAAGCAAGCCACCAAGCGCCATATAGGGCTTAAGAACAGGGGCTTCTTCGGCTGAAACAGATGCCATATTCAAGGCGTTGGTGACTGCCCCTTTCATCAGGTAATCAGCCATTTGTTCAGCCACCTGAAGCGCCACTTTTTCCTGTGCTTCGGTGGTGCTGGCACCAAGATGCGGCGTGGCAATGACATTATCAAAACCAAAAAGCACATTATCGGTGGCGGGTTCTACCTCAAACACATCAAAAGCGGCACCGGCGACATGGCCGCTTTTCAATGCTGCCGCCATCGCCAATTCATCAACAAGACCGCCACGCGCACAATTGACAATCCGAACGCCCTTTTTGGTCTTGTTCAACGCATCAGCGCTAATGATATTACGCGTTGCATCGGTCAATGGCGTGTGAAGCGTGATAAAATCTGCCCGCGCCAATAATTCATCAAGCTCAAGCTTTTCAATGCCAAGCCGGGTTGCATTTTCAGGGCTAAGATACGGATCATATCCAATAACCCGCATTTTCAAGCCTTGTGCGCGTTCAGCAACGATCGTTCCGATATTGCCACAGCCAATCAGACCTAATGTTTTGCCGGTAATTTCGGTCCCCATAAAGCGTGATTTTTCCCATTTACCAGCTTTGGTGGATTTATTGGCATCGGGAATTTGCCGCGCCAAGGACAGCATCAAGGTAATGGCATGTTCGGCAGTTGTAACGGCGTTGCCATACGGCGTATTCATCACGATCACACCGCGTTTGGTTGCCGCCGCAATATCGACATTATCCACCCCAATCCCAGCACGGCCAATGACTTTAAGATTTGTGGCGGCGTTCAAAATATCAGCCGTAACCTTGGTCGCCGAACGGATTGCCAGCCCATCATAATCGGCAATAATGGCCTTTAATTCATCGGGTGAAAGCCCCGGCTTGACATCAACATCAATGCAATGTTCCTCAAAAATCGTCGCCGCACGCGGGCTTAATTTGTCACTAATCAATACTGTTGGCATGGTTTCATCTCATTCATTAACTGGCCCCACAAACAGGGCAATTCATGGCAATTAAATTAGCATCGATACAGCGTCGATATGATGCCAGCACCGCAGGATTGCGGTCGTCGATATTGCAGATTAGGCAGCAGCCGATCCGGCTTGGCGGATTTCGGCATAGGCCCAATCCAGCCACGGCAATAACGCCTCGACATCACTTGGCTCAACCGTTGGGCCAGCCCAGATTCGCAACCCAGGAGGCGCATCACGATATGATGCGGCGTCAAGCGCAACCCCCTCTTTTACCAAGGTTTTTTCAAGCTGCGAAGCAACTGTCTTTTTTGCCGCATCATCTAACGCGACAAACCAAGGATCAGTAATCGACAGGGTGATTCCAGTGTTTGAAATTGTCGCCGGATCTTGTGCCAGAAACCCGAAATATGGCGTGTTCGCAACCCATGACTTCACCGCATCAAGGCTGGCATTCGACCGCGCGATTAACGCTGGCAATCCGCCAATTGATTTTGCCCAATTCAGCGCATCAATCGCATCTTCAACCACCAGCATTGACGGCGTATTGATCGTCGCAGCGTCAAAAATGCCGTCATTCAATTTGCCCTTAGAGGTCAAACGGAACAATTTTGGAATTGGCCAAGATGGGGTGTGGCTTTCAAGCCGTTCAACAGCGCGCGGAGACAGGATCAGCACGCCATGCCCGCCCTCACCGCCAAGCGATTTCTGGAAACTAAAGGTTACAACATCAAGCTTTTGCCATGGCAAATCCATCGCAAAACAGGCAGATGTTGAATCGGCAATGGTCAAACCGGCACGATCATCGGGAATCCAATCGCCATTCGGCACTTTGACGCCAGCCGCGGTGCCGTTCCAAGTGAAAATGACATCATTATTGAAATCGACCACACTCAGGTCAGGCAATTGCCCATATGGGGCAACATGTGTCACCGGATCAATTTTCAACTGGTTTACCGCATCGGTAACCCAATCCTTGCCAAAGGATTCCCACGCCAAAAGTTCAACGCCGCGCGCACCAAGCATTGACCACATTGCCATCTCAACCGCGCCCGTATCCGAGCCCGGAACAATGCCGATGCGATAATCATCAGGCAGACCCAGAATCTCGCGAGCGAGGGTCATCGCTGTTTGGATTTTATCTTTTGCAGGTGCTGAACGATGCGACCGACCGGTGCAAGCACCTTCAAGTGCGGCTGGAGACCATCCCGGACGTTTCTTTGTTGGTCCGGAAGAAAAATACGGCATAACCGGACGGTTTGCCGGTTTGGCATATGTTGACATAACACATTCTCGCGCTCAGATTTGGCTATCCGTTGGGGGATAGCGGCCCGCCAAAAGAAGTCGCATAAAATGATATCACAAGTCAACATGCTGCCTGACCGGTAGAGGGAAATAAATTCCTAACCGACAAGCATATGTTTTTGAAAGATTTTATTAAGCCTCGGCGGCAATGCGCAAAATTAACGCATCCATTGCCTCGGTTAAAAGCGCGTCAGTTTCGGCTTCGACCATCACCCGAACCAAAGCTTCGGTTCCAGATGGGCGTACCAGAACACGCCCCTTGCCGTTTAGATTAGCCTCAATAGTGGCAAGGTCGGATTGCAGCTTTTTATCCTGAAGAATCGCCGGATCAATTCCGCGCAGATTTTCCAGCCTTTGGGGGTTTGGTGAAAAGCTGTTGAACAGCGTGCTGGCTTTTTTGCCGCTTGTCTTGAGCAGGGTTAGCATCTGCAATGCCGTCAGCAAGCCGTCACCCGACCTTGCAAAATCGGTCATCAGCATATGGCCTGACGGTTCGCCACCAAGATTCAGCCCATCTTGCCTCATCTTTTCAAGAATATAGCGATCACCAACAGCAACGCGGTGCAAATCAATCCCTGCCTTGCCAAGTCTGGCCTCAAGGCCGCGATTGGTCATCACCGTGCCAACAACCGCGTTGTTGGCAAGCGTTCTGCGTTCCTGCATGGCAAGCGCAAGGCAGCCCAGAATCTGATCACCATCAATAATTTTACCCGTTTCATCAGCCATGATCAGCCGGTCGGCATCACCATCAAGGCAAATCCCCGCATCGGCACCATGCGCCACCACTGCTGCTGCCATCACCTGCGGATGAACCGCACCGCAATTTTCATTAATATTGAAACCGTCAGGCGATACCGCCAATGGCACAATTTCGGCACCAAGTTCATAAAGCGTATCCGGCGCGGTGCGATAGGCAGCGCCATTCGCACAATCAACAACCAGCTTTAGCCCATCAAGACGCGTGCGCCCGGGCAAGGTGGATTTGGCAAATTCAACATAGCGACCAACCGAATCAAGCATGCGGCGCGCACGGCCAAGATCAGGCGCGTCAGCAAGCGCAATTGAACCGGCGGCCAATGCCGAAATTTCAGCTTCGATTTTGTCATCAAGCTTAAACCCATCAGGGCCAAACAGCTTGATGCCATTATCATGATGCGGGTTATGGCTAGCCGAGATCATCACGCCCAATTCCGCCCGAAGCGAGCGCGTTAAATGCGCCACCGCTGGCGTTGGGATCGGGCCAAGCAAACGGCAATCAAGTCCGATTGAGGTAAAGCCTGCAACCAATGCCGATTCCAACATATAGCCTGAAAGACGCGTATCCTTGCCAATGACAACAATCGGGCGTGCATGGCTAGACCGGTCATTATGATCGGCAAACCAACGCCCCGCAGCCAATGCCAGTCTTACAACGGCTTCGGCAGTCATCGGCCCTGTATTGATGCGCGCGCGTACGCCGTCGGTACCGAATAATCCTGCCATGATGTTTCCTTTGTCACTTTGTCGATCACATTTTGGCAATCGTATTTGCAGCCAAATGGCTGCTTGGGTTTAGGATAGAATAGCTTGCCCCTATTTCACAAGCACTCAAAATAATCCAAAATCAGCTGTCGGTGGCGCGCAATGCCGCCTCGACCGCCAGCGCTTGCGCCGTTTCGGCAACATCGTGAACGCGAATAATCTGCGCGCCCTGCCGCCATGCCGCTGCAGCCAATGCCAATGATCCGGCAAGCCGCGCTTCGGCCGGTTCGCCAGCCGATATTTTCGCAATTGACGATTTGCGGCTGGCCCCAAACAGAACAACAACACCAAGCCCATGAAATAGTGACAACCAATTCACCAATTGCAGATTATGAGTCACTGTCTTGCCAAAGCCAAAGCCGGGATCAATGGCAATTGATGATGCCGGAATGCCAGCGGCAATCGCCGCCGCAACGCGCTGTTTCAAAAATTCGTAAATTTCTACCGGTGCAAAATCATAGACCGGATCCTGTTGCATGGTTTCGGGCGTCCCCTTCATATGCATCATGACCACTGGCGCACCGCTTGCCGCGGCGGCCTTCATGGCATCTTCGCCCTGCAATGCCTCAACATCATTTATGATCGCTGCCCCCGCCCCGGTTGCCCGTGTCATCACCGCGGCATGGCGGGTATCAACCGAAATCAGCATATCAGCCCGCGCCAATGCGGTAATCGGAGGCAGAATACGAGCCAATTCCTGATTACGGCTCACCGGCTCGGCGCCCGGACGGGTGGATTCTCCACCAATATCAATGATTGACGCGCCTGCCGCTGCCATCGCCTTGCCAGCAGCAATTGCCTTGGCTGGGCCAAGATTAACCCCGCCATCTGAAAAGCTGTCAGGAGTTACATTCAGCACCGCCATTAAATGCGACCGACCCATATCAAGACCAGCAAAATGCGGCCGCGCAATGGTCAAATCATCAATGGCCTTGCTTGCCATATTCCGATCATCGGCAAGGGCAAAAAGCTGTTCGCAATCCATCCGGCTGGCCACATACCCATCATCACCATCAGCCATGACAACATCAAGCTGGCAAAAGCTGGCATGTCCGCCAGCCAATTTATGCTGTCCGCCGGATGTGACAATAGGGCGAAGCCATGTTGGTTGGCAAAAAGGCGGCACTTTTGGCGCCGCCTCATAGGCTAGTTTGGATGTCACGTCTGTATTCATCAAAATACAGGCTTAGGCAGGTTCGCTGCCCGGCTTTTTTGGCCGACCAGTACCAGGAAGGCCGGTCCGCGATTTGCGCTTTGGCTTTTGATTGATTGGCGTGTCCTCGGCATCTTTGCGAACAAGCGTGCCACCTTCAACGATAATCTTGATTTCATTGCCATCAAGCGTTTCATATTCGAGCAAGCCCTGCGCCAAGCGTTCCAGCTCAACATCGTTCTTTTTGAGGATTTTGGTAGCGTCTTTATAGGCCTCATCAACAATCCGGCGCACTTCATCATCAATGATCGACGCGGTCGCATCAGCAACATTCTTTTGCTGCGACACTGACCGGCCAAGGAAAACTTCCTGCTCATCTGCGCTATAGGCCAAAAAGCCCAGCTTGTCAGACATGCCCCATTCAGTCACCATCCGGCGTGCCATATCGGTAACCATACGGATATCAGATGACGCACCAGTGGTAATCTTGTCATGACCAAAGATCAAATCTTCGGCAATTCGGCCACCACAGGCCACCCGCAAATCGGCGTGAATTTTGTCACGCGCCAGTGAAATACGATCGCCTTCTGGAAGCCGCATCACCATGCCAAGCGCACGTCCGCGCGGAATGATGGTGGCTTTATGGATTGGATCAGATGCAGGGCAATGCAATGCCACAACAGCATGTCCAGCCTCGTGATAGGCTGTCAGGCGCTTTTCCTCGTCAGTCATCACCATTGACCGGCGTTCGGCACCAAGCATGACCTTATCCTTGGCCTCTTCAAATTCGGCCATTGAGACCGTGCGGCGGCCTTTACGCGCTGCCAGCAGTGCCGCCTCATTCACCAGATTAGCAAGGTCAGCACCTGAAAAACCGGGGGTGCCACGGGCGATTACGCGCGGCTCAACACCCTCGGAAAGTGGCGTTTTGCGCATGTGAACTTTCAGAATTTTTTCGCGGCCAATCACATCTGGATTTGGCACAACAACCTGCCGGTCAAAACGACCCGGGCGAAGTAACGCCGGATCAAGCACGTCAGGGCGGTTGGTTGCAGCGATCAGGATCACCCCTTCATTCGCCTCAAAACCATCCATTTCAACAAGCATCTGGTTCAACGTCTGTTCGCGTTCGTCATTGCCGCCGCCAAGACCGGCACCACGATGCCGTCCAACCGCGTCAATTTCGTCAATGAAGATGATACAAGGCGCGTTTTTCTTGCCCTGTTCAAACATATCGCGAACACGGCTGGCACCAACACCAACAAACATCTCAACAAAATCCGACCCTGAGATCGTAAAGAAAGGCACATTGGCTTCGCCAGCAATCGCCTTGGCAAGCAAGGTTTTACCGGTACCTGGAGGGCCAACAAGCAAAACGCCTTTTGGAATTTTACCGCCAAGCCGCTGAAACTTGCCTGGATCCTTAAGGAACTCGACAACTTCTTCCAATTCGGTTTTGGCTTCATCAATACCCGCCACATCTTCAAAGGTGACGCGGCCTTGATGTTCGGTCAGCAATTTCGCCCGCGATTTGCCAAAGCCCATCGCGCCGCGCGACCCACCCTGCATTTGCCGCATAAAGAAAATCCAGATGCCGATAAACAGCAACATTGGGAACCATGACAGTAAAATCGAGAAGAAGCTTGGCATGCCGCTATCTTCTGGGGTTGCAACGATGCGAACATCATTTTCATCCAGAATTTTCACAACATCGGTTGACGGCGGCATCACGGTTGTGATTACCCGTCCGGCGCTGGATTTACCGCGCAAATTGCGACCATCAATCAATACTTCTTCGATCTGGTTGGTTTTGACTTTCCCCATAAAATCGGAATAGGCTACTTGATCGGCCGGTGTTCCGGTTGACGGGGTTTGGAACATATTGAACAGCCCCATAAGCGCCGCGCCAAAAATGAGCCAGATGATGATATTGCGAGCCAGATTATTCACCAGATTTATCCTATCAATGTATCTGCAAGAAACGTCGGACGTCTTGCCATCCCTAAGAACAGCGCCGCCATAGTGGCTGGCGATTGTGTATTCTCATACCCTTTTAATTGGGGATAAATCGACCCGCCGTCAAGGGTTGTTAACACAGGAATTGCCTGTCTGGCGCGATGCGGCAGCAAATGCCACCCATCTGGCATGGAATTGGCAGGCAAAGCAGCGCCGGAATCACCCTGTATTTTGGGCATATCACCAAATCCATGCAGCATTCCCGCCTGCGCGCTTTTGACCAACCAACAACCGGCAAAGACCAATTCTTGGCCAGCGGCAATCGGCATGGTAATCCGCTTGCGGCCCGTTTCGCGAAACAGGTAATAATTGGCCGCTGATGCGCGGCGCGGTGATGACGCGGTAATCGGGCTGAAATGACAGCCGCCAATCGTTGCCGAAACACCATCATCACAACGCTGGCGAAGCTGATCCAGCGCCATCGTTGCCGCCCCATATTGTCCGCCGCCAACTGCCATAATGAGCCGGCGCATGATAAGCGCCCAAAATGATTGCGGCAGATCAGCAAAGGCGGCCATGGTCACACTGGCATAACCCGATGGATGCCAGTCAACCGCTTGCTCAATAATGTTATCACAAGCCTTGTCAGCCACCGCGCCTAGCCGCGCTGCGCCGGCGCCAAGACGGCGCAACTGCCCCGAAGATAGCGCGGTATCACCTGTTGCCGCATTTTGGCGATCAAGATCAGCCAGAAATTGACGGATACGAACGCGCTCAAACCGGTGATTCTGATTGCTTGGATCAGTTTCAAAATCGCAATCAAGATGATGGCAAACCGCCTTTAACTGATCGGGCATCCAGCCCAAAACCGGCCGGGCAACGACAACATCATGCTGCAATCGGTAGCAAGCAATCCCGCCAAGACCGTTTAAACCCGATGATTTCAACAAGCGCATTGCAACGGTTTCGGCCTGATCGCCGGCATGATGCGCAAAAAGCAAAGCGGCCTTTTTTTGCCGTGCCGTTGATAATAGCGCTTGGTGCCGGTTGATCCGCGCCCATTCCTGCAATCCGGCTGTTGGGCGCGGTTCGGTAATCGGGATAATATCGCTGGAAACGCCAAACCGGCGCAAACGGGTTTGCACCCTTTTCGCCTCATCACCCGAGCCATCGCGCAAACCATGATCGACAATCACCGCGTGATGATGCTTGCCAGTTGCATCGACATAACGCTGCGTCAACAAAGCCAGCGCGGTACTATCGGGCCCACCCGATAATGCCGTGACATAGCCCGTGCATTGATCAAGCCCCAGCCCCGCCATGACGGCAGCGAAACGGGCGTCAAAATCAGCAATCAGGCTAGCTTTTACACTTGGCAGCATCACTAAGGGCGGCAAGCTGGGTCATGAAAGTTTCAGGTGGCGTATCAAGAAGCTTTGGCAAGGATGCATAGATTTCGCAAGCTTGTTCTGCCGGTGCGAAATGCGAAACTGACTCGGCAATCCACATGGTCGTGTCAACAAGCCGTGCATCATTCGGATAGGTGCTGTTGAATTCGGAAAATGTCATGGCGGCTTTTTCATATTCACCGCGCATGAACTGCACCCGCCCCAGCCAGAAAGTGGCATCGGCCTGACGTTCATGGTCTTTGTTGAAGACCCGAAATTCGGCAAAGGCCAATTCGGCTGTTTCCAAATCATTCTGCAAGGCGCGCCCTAACGCAAAGCGATATTGCTCTTCGGGGCTAACCGCAGGCAAAACCTCAGGTTCGACAGGTTGCGCAGGAACAACAGGCGCATCATTTGCCGCAATATCAGCGTTCAGGGTGCCTGCATCGCCAGAAGCCGGATTATCAGCATTTGATGCGCTGTCACTGGCCTTCTCAACACCATCTTTGGCGGCGGCGGCATCGGTTGCGTTGGCCGTACCCAATGTCTCTAGCTCGCGGTTAAGCGCACCTTCTTCAACCGACCATTTGGTGACACCGCTATTGCTTTCGCGGGTCATTTGTACATTGGCTGGCGCATCGGCGGCGGTTGTTTCCTGCTGTGCTGCCGCATTGGCAAGATCACTGCCGCCAAGCGAGATCAGCGTTTGCACCCGCTTTTCCAGCCGCAGCAAACGAAATTCGGTATCAGATGTGATTTCAAGCGTGCGTTCCATCCGGCGGCTAGTCATCGCCAATGTATCATTCAGCTTTTCCATCTCATTGCGAAGCGCATTCAGATCAGCCATCTGCGCGGTGCCAGCCTGTGCCGAGCTTGACCCAAGCTGTTCAACCTTAAGCTTGATTTCGCGAAGATCTTGTTCAATAACCCCGCGGATTTCTTTCAGCCCCTGCTCCAGAATATCCATGCGTTGTTGTTGGCGTGTTAACAGCGCGCTGGCATTTGACGATATCGCATTATCGCTTGCCGCGCTTTGCGCCATCGCATTTGCTGGCAGCAGCAAACTGGCCAACACCAAAAAGACTATCCGTTTATTCATTACGTCAATTCCCAACGACAAAGAAAAGTTGATGACTGCAATCATCTGTTGCAAACATACTAGAGGCGGTTTTAGGCAGAAATTAGGCAAAAAAAAGAGGAGCGATCGCCCCCCTTTTTAAATCAGATCAAACTGTCTAGTTCAGAACAGTCGCAGCACGGCGGTTCTTTGCCCATGCTTCTTCGTTTGAACCAGAAACCGCTGGACGCTCTTTGCCGTATGATACGGTGCGGACGCGGGCGGCATTCAGGCCTTTGGCAAGAAGATAATCACGAACAGCCACGGCGCGGCGATCGCCAAGCGCAAGGTTATATTCGCGGGTGCCACGCTCATCGGCATGACCCTCGATGACGACAACCATGGTTGGGTTCACATTTAGAAAAGCGGCCTGACGGTCCAGAGTGGCTTGTGCCTCTCCGGCTAGCTCAGAGCTGTCAAATCCGAAATAAACGGTGTTGCCAACCTGTGCCAGCTTTTCAGCATCGCTCATCTGAGTTGCTGTTGTCGAGCTGCTTGCTGAACTGCTTGTTGATCCAGCGGCTGTTGCACTGCTTGACGAACTGCCAGAGGCACTGTCACCAGCAACGTTTGACGCGGTCTCACAAGCGGTGAAAAGGAAAGCTACTGCGCACATAGCGAGAAGTCGTTGAAACATCTGTATGCTCCCAAATTGTTTGTCCGGCACACCGGATGGTTTCTCTTTCGCGTTATTAGGTGACCACATAAACAACTCGTCATCTAAATGTCACGGTAATTATCTAACGTACGCACCCACAAGGCTAGTCTTTGCTGGCCCAAATTATGAATCTTCAATAACGCAAATTCATTGTAATTGAAACCAAAAAATTGACCAATCACCTATAAAGCCGCAATTTTTCGGAAAGAGCATCTTTCTTTTTGGCAATTAATATGATGATGATTGCCTTGTCCAAACATCGCCAGACAAAGCAAAGCCTTTTTCGCAATGCCTGTAAACAGAGATTGTAAAATTTTGTTACCTCGCCAAATTCGTTTGGTTAGCGCAATATCGGCGACCATGCTGGGTCAGATGCATCCGATGGGGTAATGATACGCTTTTCATTAAATCCGGTAATATCGATCCGGTAAACATGCGTATCGCCACCACTGCCATCGGT
>Ga0255771_1000711_pt1 | contig 37924 bp, 25 predicted proteins | sample 011ome_19_FD_179969 | JGI IMG/M metagenome (GOLD analysis project Ga0255771, IMG submission 179969) | Coastal salt marsh microbial communities from the Groves Creek Marsh, Skidaway Island, Georgia - 011510BT metaG (version 2) | ecosystem: Environmental > Aquatic > Marine > Intertidal zone > Salt...
TGCATCGTCATCGTCATCGTCATCATCATCATCATCATCTTGAGCAAAAGGGTGCGAGCGTCGTGCGTGGGTCGTCTTTGATGGATGGCGTGACCGATGGTGACAGTGGCAGTGGTGGCAGTGGTGCGGCGGTGGTGGTGGCGATCGTGACGACGGCGTCGTGTCCGCATTGCGCGCGCGCGAAGAAGGCGCTCGCGAACGCGGGCGTGGCGTACGAAGAGATAAACGTCGATGATGCGCCGGCGTTGCGCGCGGCGAGCGCGGGAATTAGTGGTTTTCGGTCGGTGCCGCAAGTGTTCGTGGGTGGGGAGATTTTTGGTGGCGCGGATGACACGTGTGAGGGGTTGCGTACGGGGATGTTTATGGAGAAGGTTGAGGCGGCCTCGGGGAGCGGGACGCGAGGCGCGCCGCCAGCGTTGGAGGAGGCGTACGCCGCGCATAAGGCGGGGACGTTGAAAGAGACGACGACACCTGCTGCGGTGGGGCCATCGGCGCCGGCAACGGCGTCGACGACGTCTTGGTATTCGCCGACGGGGACGGCGAACGTCGCGGCGACAGCCAAGGCGATGGCGGACGGGTCGACGGGTGTCAAGCGCACGACCGTGCGTCGGTTCAATGGATTTACCGATGGATTGTTTCAAGTGATTAAAACGCATGATGGCGTGTTTACGGCAGAAGCTGCCGTGGAGTGGTTGATGGAGAATAAAAAGGCGTCGAGCGTCGACGCGGCGACGACTTTGGGCGCCAAAATGTTGGAGAATAAACTCATCGTCGATGTCGACGCGACGAACGCATTCGTAATGCCGTCGCCGTCACCACCGCCGTTATTTAGATTTCAAGCGGATGCCGCTGTGAATGGAAACGCACCGTTGAACGTGGCGTCCGTATACGTCGGCGAGGCTCGCGAGGCGAAAATCGTCGTCGAAGACGTGCGCCGTCGCATCCTGAAACTCTATGACGAATTTCTCTCCTCCGATGGACGCGCGGTGGATTACGACGGCATTCGCTCGAGCAATGGGTTTAAGGAATTCGTCAAGGCTTCGGAGGAGCTCCAGCGAGTGAATTTGAATGGGCTTTCCCGAGAGGAGCGCTTGGCCTTCTTCATCAACGTGTACAACGCTCTCGTCATTCACGGCACGTGCGTATTTGGCACGCCCAAAAACACCCTCGAACGGTTGAGTTTCTTTTCAAAAACGTCGTACAACATTGGTGGACACACGTACACGTGCGATGACATTGAGAATGGCGTGTTGCGCGGCAACCGTCCCGGCGCAGCGACGCTCGGCGCGCTTCTCGGCAACCCATCGCTTTCGCGCGGTCCATTCCGCGCGGGTGACCCGAGGCGGTACAACGTGGTGCTGCCCATGGATCCACGCATTCATTTCGCGCTCGTGTGCGGCGCCCGATCGTGCCCACCGATTCGCGTGTACACGAGTAAGGATATCGACCGCGAGCTTGAAGACGCCGCGTTTTCATTCTTTGAATCCGAAATCGACGTCGTCACGAACGAAAGCGGCGAAGCGGCGAGCGCAGCAGTGAGCAAAATTGTTGGTGAGTGGTACAAGTTTGATTTTGGCGCGAGCGATGCCGAGAGATTGCGATATGTATCGGCGTTTATGAAAGCGGGCACCGCGAAGGATGCGTTGATCAAGGCGCTCGATGACGGTAAAGATGTCCCGCTCACCACGCGCGCGTACGACTGGACGCTCAACGATGGGAAATAATTCATAATCACTCGATTGGTTCATTACACAATTGTTCATTAATAGCAGCAATAGCGCGTTTTTTCAGCGCTCAAAGAAGTACATTCATTCTATTTGTAGTATACACGACGCATCGGTAATCACTTGTCCGCATCCGCCAACGCTCGCAACTTTGGCCGATCGCGCTTGTCAGCGATCCAATGACCCACCGACGATGACCCTTTCACCGGTGATGACATCGGCGTGCGTTTCATCTCCGTCTTTACGCGTTTTGCGCCATCCTTTGCGTCGTCTCCATCGTCCATTTTATTTTGGTTCTTCTTTTTATTCTTCCCCTTCTCCTCTCGCGATGTCCCATCCTGCGCCGCCTCAGCCGCCGCAGACGTGCCTGCACTATCACTCACCCCACAACTCTCGCGCAACCGCTCCGCATACACCCCAAACGCCTCGATTATATTCTCTAAAACATCCGCGTACGTCGCCTCGACGTCAATCACCTCGCCTCTCCACTCAATATCCCGCGCCCCGATGGACCCACCTAAATCCGCTCGCGCCCTCGCACCGGTGCCATCATCGTGCGCTAACACTCCGCTCACGTCTACGCGATGGTGTTCGAACGCAGCTTTCGTTTTCGCCACCATCGCGTCGGCGTCGCTCGCGAGCGTCACGCCGTACGCCGACCGGTAATGCCTCCGCGTGCGCTCTACATCCAGCGCCACCACGCGATGCGTCACCGCCGCACTCGACGACGACGATGACGCGACGTAGAGCACTAATCGCCCGGGCGCGCGTTCGATGACTCCGTACGCGAGCGCCTGCGCGGCGTCGCGCGCGGCGGTGCACCACATTACCGAGCACGAAATCTGCAATTCAAATGGCGTCGTTTCGACCACCCGCGCGCGAGTCCGAGGGTGCAACGGCGCGCGCGACGCGTCCAGTGATGTACGTCAGGCGACGCGCGACGGCGAACGCACGACGATGGATGACGATGCGCGCCGAGGACTGACGAATGCATCGATTGATGACGCCGAGAAAACAGTTACTCCATTCCAAATGAAGACTTGGACGACGCCTACGCGATAAGCGATGACGATGACGACGTCGAGGGCAACGATGATGCGAGTGCGCGCGTAGATGTGCCGGGCGCGCGAGAGGGCGACGGAGGTGCGGGCGCAGTGGCGGCGGATGTGGACGACGCGCGTCGGCGGCTGTCGCAACCATTCGTACCTCCAATGCGCGCGCCTACGCCCGCGCCTGCGCCTGCGCCGCCGCTGCCGACCAAGACCATCGAAGGCACTCCTATAATGGATGACGTGCGCGCGGCGGTGCGCGCACCGGCGCTTCAGAGCGGTGTGGTGAAGGCGCGCGCGCGCGCAGCTGCTCCGTTGACGTCGGCTCCATCGAAACGCGCGGCGAAAGAGGTCGATACCAAGGCGCCTTCTGCGACCGCTCCCGCGCCCGTGAGTGCGAAAACGAGTGACGATTCAATCGTGTTCAAGGTTCCCGGGAAGAAACCAACACCAGTGGCGACTAAACCGGCGGCGCAGATTGTGTTTCGGAAACCCGCGGCTCGAGCTCCGCCGAAATCGATGGCTTCTCCTCGTCCTCCGTCTCCTGTCATTGATGACGAAGAAGAAGATGCCGAGTTACAACTGTCGCCCGTTGAAGATTTTGACATAGAGGAAGAAGATGCCATGGCGCCAGTTGGTGAGATTAAACGCTCGCCATCGCCTGAATCAAAGGAGGAAGAGGAGGCGAGATTGAACGTCGCGCGCGCGCTCGTGAAACTGGAGGAATTGAAAACAGAAAGCGAAGAGCTCGTGCTGTCATCGACGGAGCTGTTGCTAAAGACGATTCAAAGCACGAATGATTACTTCTTGTTGTTCAATCCTAAGCTGTTTAGTGCGCTTCGTAAGTACAAGGAGGAGGCGCGGAAGATTTTAGACGAACACGGCGAGCGTTCCACCTTGGCCAACGCAGCGTGAGGTAAAAGAAGTGAAAGAATGCGACGCTACTGTAATGATACACCTTGTTTTGATTGCTACTGCTACTACCTAAATCCAAGTGTTTTAATATCTACGCTCTCGTACTTCAAAGACGGCGTTTTCGGCGACAGCGTTGGCGGCTTTGTACGCTCCGAAGTCGATTTGGCGCCGACAAACCAATCCAACACCCCCGACAGCACCTTTGTTTTCGACACGCCACCAAAAAATTCCGTGAGCTTGACTGTATTCACAGCTCGGTGCTTGAACGTCTTCGTGTCCAATACCGCAGTCGAAAGTAATTTAGCCCGCGTCAACGTTTTCACGTACGCGTCCACGGTTGTAGTGTCTTCCACGTTGAGCTGTTCAAAGAACTCAAGCGTGTTATAAGTGAACCTATCGATGACGTACACACCAATATCGGGGTCGGAGTGATGAGAAAATGAATTCTCTCCGAGCCCGCTCGAGCTCAAGGCTAAGATTCTCGGCGACGCAAAGGCTTTAGCCAAAGTCGACGCCTGACACGTCTCCGCGATGAAAAACACTTCATTATACCGATTCTTTGCATACATTTGAGCGAACGCATCCGCTAACTCTTGCGTACGCAGTTCAAGTTGATCCTGAAACTTTATGAACCCATCTCCACCGTGACCGGTGATGTATACGAGAATATTAGACGCGCCGTCGGTGAGCAACTTTTTACTCCGCGGCGTGCCTCGCGCGTGCTTATTCGTCAGCACTCGAATCACCGTCTCGGGCGTCACCTCTGTACCGCGATAATCCACCTCGATATCATCCCCATAGAGCTCTACCCCGCGATTGACGTCGTTATACATGCGTCCATGCTGCGGATTTCGAGCGTCGCACGCCGCGTCATCCGCGAGCATGAGCACCACGCGTGAGTCCGGAATCCCAAGCCTCTTCACCGTCCTATACATCGACAACGCGTTGGCACTGTGACGATAATTGAACCAGAACCTTGACGCGTCGATAATCACCGCCCACGTGTTCGTATTCTCCTCTACAGACGCCAGTGGTGGCGCATCTCTCGCGCGACCACTGCGCTCAAGCGGCGCATTCCACGCGAAAGCGTGCGCCTGACGCCACGCCAGCGCGAACCACACCACGAACGCGCGTCCACGACGCATCGCACGCGTGTGCGACGCCGTCACCGCGCGTCGCGTCGGCGAATGCCGCTGTGAGCCCGTCGCGCGCACCAACCGGATGCGCACCGATTCGCATCTTTTCCACGATATCGTCGTCGACGCGCATCTTTTCCACGATGTCACGACGCGCAACGACGGATACATGTTCATGTGTGCGTTTACACCCGGCGCGGGCGTCGGCGCGGGCGTGGAGCGCGCATGGGATCGCGTAGCCCAGCGGGTGATCGGAATTTGAAGCAATTATCAGAGATAATTCCGAGTGAATTGCCGCGCCATTATCCGGCGCGCAACTTTTGTTGACGGCCCGAACGGTTCTCGCGACGCACGACATCGCACGAACACAACGCATTCTTACGACGCGACACGCGAGACGTGACACGAACACCACTGTACGATGAGCGGCGCCCCGAAATTAGAGCGCGGCTTTACGCTGTTGAGCTTCATGAAGCGCGCCAAGGATGAAATCGAAGCCGAAGCCGAAGCCGAGGCTGCGTTGGTTGCCGCGCAAGAAAAAGTGGCGGAAATAAAAGTCTTGAAGCAATCCGCGTCGATCAAGTTGCTCGAGGTGTCGAAATCGGTGAAGAAGGTTGAAAAGGTTGAAAAGAAGTTGGAACGTAAGGCGAGCGTGGTGGCGCCCAAGCCAAAGGTTATCGAAGAGTTTCAAGAGGTGAGCACGAAGGCGAAGGATCTTTTGGAATCTGAACGCGAAGCTAAGGATGAATTCTTGGCGGCGGAAAAGTCAGAAGAGGAAGCGAGAGCAGCTTTAGCCGAAGCTGAGAAGAAGGCTGAGGAAGCGCGCACGCGCGCGGCGGAGAAGCGCGCACTCGAGGAAAAGAAGATTGCTGAAGAAGCCGCGGAGAAGGCGCGCCGGGAGCGCGAAGCGCGCGAAGAAGCCGCAAGAAAGGCTCACGAAGCGGCGGAGAAGGCTGCCGCTGAAGCCAAGAAGGCTGAAGAAGAGGCTGCGGCCGAAGCCAAGAAGGCTGAAGAGGAGGCTGCCGCTGAAGCCAAGAAGGCTGCGGAGAAGGCTGCCGCTGAAGCCAAGAAGGCTGAGGAAAAGGCTGCCGCTGAAGCCAAGAAGGCTGAGGAAAAGGCTGCCGCCGACGCCAAGAAGGCTGAGGAAAAGGCTGCTGAAGAAGCTAAAAATGCCCCGGCGCCAGCTCCGGCGCCGCCGGTAGTCGAATCCTCCAAGTCGTGCTTCTGCTTCTAATATGACCACTATTTATGACAAGACGCCGCGTCCACGAGTTCGTTGTTGTTGTAATTCAATACTAATCTCATGCATTTGATTGTCATCATTCGTTGTTGTTTTGTTGTTACAAGGAGAAGAATCGTTTCTTCTTGGAAGAATCGTTTTGTTTCTCTGCTTCTGTTTTGGGCGCAGGCGTCTTCTTCTTGCCGCCGAGCGCACCTAATACGCGCGCTGCGGCGTTCCCAGCCGGACTACTACTCGACGATGACGACGATACAGACTTCGCCGCCGCCGCCGCGGCGGCGTCTTCGCGCGCACGTTCGCGTTCCTTATCCTTTTTCGTCGTCTCAAATCCCGCCTTGGCCGCCGCGGCTCGAACCACCGCCTTGACCGCAAACTTCCCACCCTCTTGAATCGCCTTCGTCGCGCCTTGCGCAACCACCGGCGCCGCCGCACGCACAGCCGCCACACTCACCTTCCCCACGACATCCGCCGTGCCTCTCACCGCCGGATTCGACGCCACAGCTTCCGCGCGTTTGGATATCTCCCACGCCGCCACCGCCGTCGGAGGCTCTCGCGCCTCCATATCATCCAACATCTCATCCGTCGTCTTCACCATCCACCTCAAAACCCCCGCTGAATCTCTAAAATCAGGCACCGCAACATCACGTTCCACAACATCCATCGCGTTCACCCCGTACTCGTCGCTTTCGTCGCTCCCCAACGACGCAGTCGCGGCTTCGCGCAATATCCGCGCGCGGCTCGCCATCACTTTAGGCGGCTCAATGCTCGCACGCGCCGGCGCGTTCGCGGGTTTCACCTTGCGCTTAATCTTAATCAAAGGCGTGCCATCATCGAACGCCAGCGCCGCCGGCGGCGATTCGTGCGTGTCGCCGTCGTCCGCGTTGGATGTCGCGAGCGCTATCTCGTGTCCCACGCGTCGTCGGTGTCGTCGCCATCCGTGCGTCGTCGACGCCCCGCGCGCGCGGTGCGGCGCGACGAACGTGCGCGCGGTAGTCACGGTCGCCAACGACGCCATCGCGCGCGCTCGATCGCGCCCGCGGTTGCGGTGAACGAGAGTCAATCAATGGCGCAAAGGCGTGTCGCGTCATCATTCATTCATTCATTCATTCATCACCTTTGCGCCGTCGTCAGAGCTCGACGCGCGCAGCGCACCTCGACGCGACGCGCATCGTTGCACGGCGCCAATGTCGCACGACCCCGGCGCGCCGCCGGGCGAGCTCAAGGTGTACGTCGGCAAGCTCCCGGACGATGTGAGCGACGGCGTGCTCGAACACATCCTGCGCGAGCTCAGCGCTGCGAATGGCGCCGCCGCGCGCGCGCCGTCGTGGCGTCGCGTGCGCGATCCGACGACGAACGCGCCGAAACGGTTCGGGTTTGCGTCGTTTTATGATTGCGAGAGCGCGCTGCGGGCGATGCGGGTGTTGGATGGGCTCAGAGCGCGCGCGGGGGATGACGCGTTGGTGTGCAACGCGAATAGCGCGACTCGCGCGGCGACAGAGGCGTATTTGCGCACGCAAGATGCGAGTCTGGCGGCGAAGGCTATGGCAGAGGATGCACGCAAGGTGGAGGCGATTAAGAGGATGTTTAGTGAGCGTGCGGGGGAGGAAGAGGGGGAGATTGGCGGCGTCGAGGATGAGGCTGAGGATGGTCGAGTCGCACGTTTTGACGAGCGGCGCGAGGATGACGACGCGCCAGAGGCGGCGGGGGCGTCGATTGCGGGTGATGACAATGGTGCGTTGCGTGCGGTGCATGCGGTGGTGGATGGGTTACCGCCGCCGCCGCCGGCGGCGTCGGCGTCGGCATCGGCGTCGGCGCGCCAAGAGGAGCTCGACCGCGGAGGCCGACCACGGCGTTCCGGTTTGGGTGATGAATCAACGCCGTTACCCCCAGCGCCGCGGTTTCGTAGGCAAGAATACGAAGCAAATGAGCGCACTGAGCGGTTGTTTCGCGAGCGCGAGAAAGCGCTTGACGATTTAGTGCACGCGAATACGCGAGAACGCGCCAGACGGATGAAAATTGACAAGGAAAAGAAAGCCGAGCGGCGCAAGGCGTTGAAGCGCGATTTAGCGATTGATAGCGATGACAGCGCGAGCGGGCGCGACGAAGACGTAGTGCTTCCGTTGTGGGAACGTTCCGAGCGCGCGCGCGCGAGAAGGAAGCGATTTAGAGAATTGGAAATGGCGGACGACGCGGCGGACGCGGCGCTCGAAATTGAAGAGGCGGCGCGAAACGTCAGCGTCGAGGAGGATGACGATACCGTCGTCGTGCAGCGCAGCATCGACGTGCATGCAAGCGAGGGCGCTCACACGAACAGCAGAAGCCAAGGAAAGAGTGTTGGTGGTGCGCTTCCGCCGCTCGCGTCGGTGAGCGGATTCCAACCGCGCACGGGCGAGGCGCCCATGAAGATGCACACCGCGTTCGGGTTGACTGGCGTGAAGAAAAGCGGCTTAACCGCGGCGCTCAAACCCAAACAAACGGTGTTCAGCAACGCAGACGACGACGACGACGACGACGACGATAACGACAGAAAACCGCGGCGAGGACCGACGGATGCCAAAATCATCGCCGACGACGTCGCGTCTCTCATCCAGCGCGTTCCAACCGCCGAAGCCGACATCTTCGCCTACCCCATCGACTGGAACACATACACCTCAGCCCAAATCCACCGCACCGTGCGAAAATGGATCACAAAGAAAACCACAGAACTCTTGGGCGAAGAGGAACCCGCGCTCGTGGATTTCATCGCCGACAAGCTCGCGCGCGCTCCGGCGCCCGACGCCCTCGTCGCCGATCTCCTCCCCGTCCTCGACGCCGAGTCCAACGCCTTTGTTCTCAAGCTTTGGCGTTTGGTCATTTTCGAAATCCTCAAAGCACACCATGCGTAGCAGCAGCGATTTATTATGAGTAGCGTATGACACGTCGCGCGCGTCCCATACCCCACCTAGGGCTCGCACCTCCCGATCGCCATTCGCGCGCGCGCGACGCATCTCTCGACATGCTTCGCCGCGCATCGCAACGCGCACTCGCCGCACACGTGTCGCGCGTCGGCGCCGTCGCCGCGAATACCAGCGCGCGGGCGTATACCGCCGAGCGCACGCACGGTGCGTGATCAATCGATTCGTTTTTTTGTGTTCTGTGCGCGTTTTGACGCGCGCCCGTGGGCGCCACGCGTCGATGCCGCGCGCACGAGCGCCGCGGATGCGCGCGGCGAGCGATTGGTGTCACGGTGTCGTCGGATGCGCGCGATTTGAGCGCGCGCGTCGTGCGTGTTGGATGCAAAAACTGACTCGCTCGAGTGTCGTCGATCGTCCTTCATCGTAGGCGGTTTATCGGACGAAGATCGCATCTTTACCAATATTTATGGCCGACATGACTTGTCAATCAAAGGTGCGATGAAGCGTGGGGATTGGTATAACACCAAGGAGTTGGTGCAGATGGGTCCGGATTGGATCGTGAACGAGATGAAGGCGTCGGGGTTGCGCGGCAGAGGCGGCGCCGGGTTCCCGTCTGGTTTGAAGTGGTCATTCATGCCGAAAGTGAGCGATGGGCGACCGAGTTACTTGGTTGTGAACGCGGATGAAAGCGAGCCTGGGACGTGCAAGGATCGGGAAATCATGAGACACGATCCGCACAAGTTGTTGGAAGGGTGCTTGATTGCCGGGACGGCGATGCGCGCTCGGGCGGCGTACATTTACATTCGTGGCGAGTACGTGAACGAGCGATTGGCGCTCGAACGCGCGCTAGCGGAGTGCTACGCGGCTGGATTTTTAGGCAAGAATGCGTGCGGGAGTGGCGTTGATTTTGATGTCAACATTCACTACGGCGCCGGGGCGTACATTTGCGGCGAGGAGACGGCGTTGATTGAATCACTCGAAGGCAAGCAAGGCAAACCCAGACTTAAGCCGCCATTCCCCGCCAACGTTGGCTTGTACGGCTGTCCGACAACAGTGACGAACGTCGAAACTGTCGCCGTGGCGCCGACGATTTTGCGTCGTGGCGCTGAATGGTTTGCTAGCTTTGGTCGTAAAAATAACGCTGGCACCAAGTTGTTTTGCATCTCTGGTCACGTCAACAACCCGTGCACGGTTGAAGAAGAGATGTCCATTCCTTTGCGTGACCTCATCGAAAAGCACTGCGGAGGCGTGCGTGGTGGCTGGGATAACCTCTTAGCCGTCATTCCTGGTGGTTCATCTGTGCCCATGTTGACGAAGAAGGTGTGCGACGACGTCTTGATGGATTTTGACTCGCTCAAGGCGGAGGGAAGTGGTTTAGGCACCGCCGCCGTCATCGTCATGGATAAATCTACTGATGTCGTGGACGCCATTGCGCGATTGGCTTACTTTTACAAGCACGAATCGTGCGGCCAATGCACGCCGTGCCGCGAGGGTACTTCGTGGATGTACCAAATCATGGAGCGGTTGAAACGCGGCGACGCGCGATTGGAGGAAATCGACATGTTGCAGGAGATAACAAAGCAGATTGAAGGGCACACGATATGTGCACTCGGAGATGCCAGCGCATGGCCAATCCAAGGTCTGCTAAAAAATTTCTCTTCCGAAATCAGAGAAAGAATTACTTCCCGCAACTCGGGAGAGACAGCGGGAAAGATTGCGGCGTAAACATTGATAGAGCGCGACGCTCAACTTTCTTCAACCTTTTTATCCGTACGTCAATGTAAAATTACAACAGAAACATCTACAATTATCAACACCGCACCACCTGCTCAACGAACACAAAGACAACATGCGGCGTCAGAAGTGACGACTCGAGCGCGAGTGCGCGAACACATCCCCGAAAAAGCAAAAAAATGTCCATTCAATCCCGCGCCTCCGCGCGCGTTTCGTGACTTATCAAAGCCACCGCGCACACGAAGACTCATTCACGCACTCGAAAGTGCGTTTGACGTTCTCGAATGGTATGCCGAGCGCCCAAACGCGACGGTTCAACGTCAAAACGACGTCAAGAGGTGTCTCGAGGGCGCATTCGATCATTCATGTCCCACGAGTGTAACGCACCGACGCGTGAGATTAAGCGCGTCGGTAGCTGACTGACTCGTGGATATCTACGTTCGTGACGACGGGCGCGCGAGGCACGAAGGCTACGTACCTGTGGTGACATCGAACGCACCACGGGGTTGATGATGCCCGTGGCGAGGCGGCGTGTGAGGCTGTGCGAGCAGCAAAAAATCAAGTCTACAGAATTTCTTGGGCTCGCATCGGGAACTCTGAGCAACGCGCGATGACATCTTCAGCTCTCGGCGATGGGAGGTCTCAGTGCGAAAAGTACGGGTACGTTTTCCTACCCGATTGATGGTGACCAATATTTGTGAGTGGTAACGCCAACGCGACGCGGGACGCGACCAGCGCGAAGAATGAAGCGACACGGTAGTAGTGTTATTTTACGAGTAGTGATGATAATTACACGAGAGCAAACAGATGATGGTACCGGTTGTAGCCTATGAAGATCAACGTCGACTATTTTTCGTGAACATCCAAGTCGATGTTGACGCCGCGCGCCGCGAGTTGTTGCTCGAGACGTTCTCGCGCGGAGAGGGTTTCTTCGCTTTGCTTGGCGATAATCTTGGCGCGCTCGGATTCCGAGAGCTCGGCTAAGGGGTCGAAGTTTGAAGATGGCATGCTATAGTAGATCTTCATGTCTTCGTTGTATCCAGTGGCGGCGGATTTTGTTGTCGTCGGCGGCGATTCTGCGGCTTTGTCGTCATTGTCAGCCTTGTTGGACAGCTTGACGCCGCCGCCGGAAATAACGCACGACGAAGATTCACCGGCGCACCCCAACCTCTCGAGTTCCTCATCAGTTGGCGCCTCGGGCGCGTGCGCAATGTAGTGTCGCGAGCCACCCTTCATGGAGATGGACCGTTCGCCCGTGTGCGACAATCCCACAAAGCGCGCGTCGCCATCGAGGCGACGGTGCGCCATGGTGCCAAGGATTTCGCCCGCATCGTTGGTGATGTTTGAGCTAAATCCAGAATAATCCACCGCAGAGGCGCAGATTTCGTACACGTGGCCAAACTTGAAGAATTCTTCATTCGCCTTGACGGGTAAATGGCCGTCGAGCGCCGGATCCTCATTATTTGTGAGCACAATGTGCGTCGATTCGTGCGTCTCGGCGCTCGTGACGTTGAAGAGCTGATGACCGTACTTGAGTCTGTACTCCGATCCGGTAGGATTGTACAAGAAGGACGGTTTGGCGCACAACTTGCTGCCATCGGGGCATGACGGCGCCGCGTTTAACCACGCTTGCGCGTGTTGCGTCGTGCACCATCCTGTCTTATGCTCGTCACTCATGTGCGTAATGTCGCGAATTTGCGTCACCAACATATTCGCTTGCCCCACAGTTGCGGAGACAACGCTGTGCGTCTTGAGCTGTAAATAAGGCATGACAGTTTTGCGCGTACCGGTGCTCGAAGGCGTGTGCGCGACGCCGACGGTGAATTGAGGCGTCACCGTAATCTCACCGTAATCATCGCGTTGTAACACTGGATCGACCGCGTAGTGACCATCAGAACACACGAAATCGACGTCAGAGATGCTCAGGTCTTCCGCCGTGCGCTCAACGCTGCCATCGATGTTGGTGTATCGGTTCTTGACGTGGAAGCCGGTGATGCACGCCTTGGGATTTTGGCACTCGAACTTGACAGACGTCGCCGAGGGGATGTCCAAACCACATCTCGTGGCTGGCGTGCCATCCGTGGACATGGCGATGACGTCGTCACCTTCGCGGCGAATGTACAGTGAGCGATAATGTTTGTCGAAATTGACGTTGCACTGTTCGGCGCTGAAATCAAACTCGGCGTGCTTGGGGAACACTTCGTGCTCACCCGTGCCCAAGTCTGTGGCTTTCGTGCCTTTTTCGCAATGACCCTTCATGCCGTACAACTTTCCGTTGTGTTTGTATAACGTCACCTTTGTCATGCACTTGTTTTTCTCTTCGCATTGGAAAAATCCACCAGATTCGTCGTACGAATGTTCGGCGGGGAAATCTGGCTCGAGACCGACGGGACGCTTGCGGAAAAACGTGTTGTCAAAATCGTGACCGTTGAGAGCGTCGTCCAATCGATCTTCGAGTTCCTTGATACGTTGTTTCAATGAATCGATTTTCTCTTCGTACGCCGCATCTTCTTTCGCGTCTTTTGCTTCATGGTCAGCCTCCTTTTTGTTCTCCTTGAGCTTTTCAAGCGTCGACGGCACGTCAAACTTCTTCACAATGTCACTCAAAGGCTTGTCAGTGGCTTCAGCAAGGGCGACGCGGAGTTCTTTTAAGGTGGCAACCATCGCCGCGGTAGCTTCATCCTCCGCGGCTTCGCGCTTGTCTTCGTGTTCTTCCTGTCTGTCTTCACGCGCCTCCTTGTTCTTCTTCTCCTTGGCGTTGTCGTCTTCAATGCGTTCTTGCCTGTCCTCGACAGCTTCGCGTCGCTTTCGCTGATGATCCGAGAGGTCCTCGGCGTTATCTTCGACGCGCTTTTTCGCCTTTATTATGTTTTCTTTGACGCGTTCTTCCTTCTCGATTTGCTTTTTGAGCGCGTCGATGTTGGCTTCAATAATGTGCGGCGTCAATTTTCTCTCGTCGTCTTCATCTGTCGTCTTCTTGGCGTCATCACCCTTGGCGAGTTGAGCGGTGTCATCATTCTCGTTGAGAGCGTCGTCCAATCGATCTTCGAGTTCCTTGATACGTTGTTTCAATGAATCGATTTTCTCTTCGTACGCCGCATCTTCTTTCGCGTCTTTTGCTTCATGGTCAGCCTCCTTTTTGTTCTCCTTGAGCTTTTCAAGCGTCGACGGCACGTCAAACTTCTTCACAATGTCACTCAAAGGCTTGTCAGTGGCTTCAGCAAGGGCGACGCGGAGTTCTTTTAAGGTGGCAACCATCGCCGCGGTAGCTTCATCCTCCGCGGCTTCGCGCTTGTCTTCGTGTTCTTCCTGTCTGTCTTCACGCGCCTCCTTGTTCTTCTTCTCCTTGGCGTTGTCGTCTTCAATGCGTTCTTGCCTGTCCTCGACAGCTTCGCGTCGCTTTCGCTGATGATCCGAGAGGTCCTCGGCGTTATCTTCGACGCGCTTTTTCGCCTTTATTATGTTTTCTTTGACGCGTTCTTCCTTCTCGATTTGCTTTTTGAGCGCGTCGATGTTGGCTTCAATAATGTGCGGCGTCAATTTTCTCTCGTCGTCTTCATCTGTCGTCTTCTTGGCGTCATCATCCTTGGCGAGTTGAGCGGTGTCATCATTCTTATCTTCGATCTCCGCCTCGATTTCATCTTTAATGGCCGCCGCACGCATCGCCGTCTTTTGCTTGATGACGACGACGCGTTTGCGCACCTCTTCTTGAAGCTCTTCAATCTTCTCCGCCGCGACTTGTTGCGCTCGCACGCGTTCGTCAACATCCTCCGCTTCGCTCGCATCGCGTTCGATGGCCTCAATGCGCATGTTCATGCGTTGCTGAATTTCCGATAGCAACTCATTCGACGCCTCGGCGAGCTCTGCGAGCTTTTCATCCGCGCGCGCGCGAACGTCGGCGCTCACTCGCTTGGTCTTGTACGGCGTAAACTCAACCTTGGCAAAGGTTTCATCGGCGTTCACCAATTGCTTACGCACGAGCGCACGAGACTTGCGAGCATCGTCATCGTCGTCATTTTCGTCGTCGACGTCATCTTCGTCGCTATCAGAATCCTCTTCGTCTTCGTCATCCTCGCGTTTGTGCTTCTTTGAACGCTTTTTCCCGTCACCCTTTGAAACCTCGGCTCGTACGCCTCGATCTTTGTCTTCACCATCGTCAGCCTTCTTCTCCTCCACACGAGCGCCATCATCATCCGATTGTTTCACATAATGTCTCACATCAAACTCCAACGCCGGTAAGCCATCATCCTTACCCGTTGAACCCTTTGAAGCGTCGACCGCCTCGCCCGCCTGGACGGCGCCGCGCACGCGCGCGATCGCCTCTTGAATCATCTTCTGCACATCACTCACCGTATCCTCACCCTCCTCGCGCTCCACCACGTTCCTCGACGCCTCTAACGCTCGCGCATTTTCCGCACGCGCCTCGGCGTGTCGCTCCTCCACGCGCTCGTGTCGTCGATGCTTGGCCAACGCCGCGCGTCTCGCGTGGCTCAGACGAAACCGCCCCAATCCCGCCACGCGCGTCTCGTGCCCACGCACGCTCACGCCCGCGAACGCCACCGCGCACACCGCCGCGGCGGAACCAATCACAAGCGCCACCTTGACGCCGCGCGCGTTCCCGCGCGCGCGTCGCGACGCGACGTCAGCACCGTCACCAGCACCGTCAACACCCTCGATCGAAATCGCAGTCATCATCGATCCCGCGGACGTCGCCGCGCCCACGGCGCGCGTCGACGCCTTGGCGGACGCCGTCGTGGGTAACAACGGCGCGCGTTCGGCGGCGCGGGTCATCGTGCGCGTCCGGTACGTGCGCGTTCGCGCGACAGCGGCGACCGAAGCGACGCACAGTGCGGACGACGCACGCGACATGGTGTTGAGACACGGGAGGGATGGGATGGATTGACCAATCATAACCCCAAGGGGGGGGGTCTCGCGGACGAGGGTTTAGCTTTTGGTCTAGAATCACAAGTCTACGGGCGCGCGGGCTACGCGAACCGACGACGGCGCGAAGGACAGGTGGCGATGTCCTCGCGCGGCGTTAGGTTCAACTATTTTACGCGTATGGGTTTATGTCGCCGTGTGCGCGCGCCGACGCCATGGCGCGCGGATTATCAGGCAAAATCGCGTCGTTTCGCTTGGATGCGATGGGCGAAGATCCGCGCGCCATTTCTTTCGTACGCGTCGATGACGACGGCGACGACGACGACGATGCGGTGGACGGATGTGGATGCCATATATACATGTATATATATGTGATTGTGTCGTCGTCGTCGTCTTTGTGCGCGCTTACGCGCTCAAGATGATGTTATTGATTGGAATGAACACCAGCTTGACAAAGAATCCCACAAAGCCCATGATCACGAACCCCGTCGCCGTGCGCGCGGCAATCTTCCAGAATTCATCCGCGCTCGGCTTGGTGCACTTCTTGACGAGACGGATGCTGTCCTTGGCAAAGTCACGCACGGGTTTGATGGCGATATCGGCGACTTCCATGGTGGAGCTTTGCGTCGTACAGTGACGCTCGCCTCGGGCGCGCCCTCACTCGTCGTCTCGTCGTCGCGCGTCTCGGCGTTGGATTGGCGACGGACGAGGCGCGAGGGCACGCATCGGTGATGTCGCGCTGTCACGCGTCGCCGTCGCCGTCGCCGTGCGCGCCGTGCGCAGGCACGGGCGTGCGCGCGGCGTCGGATGGATTCGAGGCGTGTCCCGCCTGTCGCGGCGCCGGTGCGGTGGACGCGCGCGATGCGTGCTGCGCGTCGCACGGCGGGGGAGAACTCGCGTCGTCGTCGTCGTCGTCCGCGCGCACGTCCGGGTCGTTCGATATCATGCGCGCCGTGCGCGCGTTACGATTGGTGGATGAGCGCGACGCGCCTCGAGCTTTTGGGGAGGCTGAAGACGTCGCGTTGTTGTACTTTACATCGAAAGATTGCGGCGCGTGTAAGAGATTCGCGCCGACGTTGATGGCGTTTGCGAAAGCACACGATGTGCGCGTGGTGGCGATCGCATGTGATGCGTCGTCGACGGCGTATGCGGGGTTGGATGGGTCGAATTTTACGCGCGTACGAGTGCGCGAGGCGTCGGATGAGGATGAGGACGGGACGAGCGTGGTGGCTCTGAATGCGTTGTTGCGCGCGTTGTCCATACGATTCTTGCCGACGGTGGTGGTGGTGAATTTAAAGCTCGACGTCGTGGTCACGGATTGGGGACGGACGGTGATGAGCTTGAATTCGAACCCGTTACCGGCCTGGCGACGCGGCGAGAGCGGATTGATTCCGAACCCGATGCGGGCGTTCATGAAGGGCATCGAGCAGTGTGCGTACGGCGGCGATTCCAGCGCGGCATAGATATTAATATTGTTATAGGCTATATGGATTTGTTTAGTTGACCGTAATCATCGTCGTCTGCGGTACGCTCGCTCGCGACTTCTACTTCTATCTCGATTTCGAGGACTCGACCGCCGATATCGTCGTCGCTCGATGTCATGCTCTCGGTCGTCACTTCTCGAGCGACTAAGTGAGCGCTCGCGGCGCTTTCTACCACTCTCATGATGACGGTGTCGCGAATGTCTTTGCTCTCGACTTCGACTTCGACTTCGACTTCGATGTCGTCGCCGACGCGGACTCTGGCTTCGGCTTCGGCTTCGGCTCTTGCGTTGCCCACCATCGCGTCCTTTTAAATACTTTCGTGCGTAGTACGCATTCCAGTCATGAGTTCCACCATCAGCACGACCACCTTGACGATCGCCGCCGTCGAGAAACCGTCGTCGGCTCGACGCCAACGCTTCGGCTTCGCGTCTCGCTTCATCGAGCGCGTTATCTCTCGCCATCTCACTCAGCGTTTCTCGCGCGTTCTCGCGCCAATCCCGGCGCCCTTGCGCTTGGTATGCGTTTGGAATCATCGACCGTGCTCGCGCGTGTTCGTCGTCGTCGTCGTCGTCGTCGTCCCGTAACGCCGCCGCCGCCGTCGCGCGCCTCGCGCGTTCTTCTCGCATCGCCCGCACCTTATCCAATCGCGCCTTTGCCTCGCGATTCGACGCATCGAGCGCCGACGCCAATCGCCGCGCTTCCTCGGCGATGTCCTCCGCGCTCGGTGCGCGCTCTGCCTCGTCGTCGTCGGCGGTATTTTGTGCGACAGCCGCGTTTGAATCATCATCATAATCTTTTGACACGCGTCCGTCGCCAACGCGCGCGCACGCGTCGGCGACACCGCACGCGCCAGCCTCTGCACCGCCACCACCGTCGTCGTCGTCGCGCGCGTCGTCGTCGTCGTTGTCGCGCGCGGCGTCGCGTGACGACGACATATCGTCGCACGCGCGCCACTAACTGTCGTCACAACGTCGCGCATGGACGTCGCCATCGCCGCGCGCGCGCGACGGAGCGCGCCACCGCGCGCGTCATCGTCGGCATCGGCATCGACCTCGTCATCTGTCGCGGTGTCGGAGGCGTACGTGCGCGAGGACGTCGCGTGCGGGTCGGTGTTGTGCGCGGCGCACGCAGCTGTGAATGCGCGACTCGCGCATGGATGCGCGTTAAGCGACGGCACGGAGGACGGCGCGGGCGCGCACACCGCGCTGCGCGCACACGCGTGTTATGTGTTCCCCGACCGCGCGGCGATGGAGGCGTACGGGGAGGTGTTCGCCGAGCGCGGTTGCGTGAAAGATGTCGTAGTGTTGAAGTCTACGTTGGTTGCGTTGGCGCAATCATCGCGCGCGTCTGCGCGGAAAGCCGCACGTATCGCGCGTGAGGCGTCGATGGATTGTAGAAAACATGTGTTTGCGTTTGATGACGCGCATTGTGCGGGCGTGAACGCGGTGATAGAGGCGTTGGATGGGGAGTTTGGGGCGTCGAGGTGGCGTCGGGAACGCGCCACGGCGGCGTATTACGCGACGAAAGTTGCCGGGAAATTTCCATGTGTGATCGTTTCCGATGGCTATGCGCGAGAATTAGCATTGGATGATTCGACGACGGCGTTGGGGCTACCACCAGGGGTGGTTGTGTGTGATGTGAAGACGTTCGCGGGGACGTTTTGCGCTCTGGATGGCGAGGCGGCGGCGGCGTTTGAGTCTGTGTTTGAAACGCAGCGCGCGGATGGCGACGACGTCGACGATATCGACGTCAAGCATGAGGACGACGTTGAAGTTTTGTCTTCATCGGCAAAGTCGACGGTGTCGGGTAGGAAACCACCGACGGCGTATGAGCCGCATTGGAGCGCGGGCGACGTCACCGCGGGCGTCGCCGACGGCTCGCTCGTCACGGGATCTCTCGACGTCAAAGCCCTCGGTGTGGTGTGCGAAGGATACGTGAACGGCATATTTATACCATCCAAACATGCCATGAATCGCGCCATGCATGGCGATGTGGTGGTGGTGCGCGTGGAGCCTGAAGACGCGTGGCTCGCGTCCCGTGTCCACGTCGTCGACGAGGACGAAGGCGTTCGGGCGAGCGACGTCTCGTCATCAGCCAGTCATCCGCCGCGGCGCACCGGTGCAGTGGTGGCCATCATTCAACGCAAAACCACCGACGTTGTGGCATGCATGGATGCCGTGGATGAAGAGGAACTCGTGCGCAATCCGCACGTCAAGCGCAACGGCGCGCTATGCGTGCCGATGGACGGCAAACTGGTCAAAGTAAAGCTCCTCACGCGACGCGCGCACGAACTCATCGGCCAGCGCTTCATCGTGCGTATTGATCGCTGGCAAACGCACCAGCGATACCCCGATGGACATCTGGTGCGAGTACTCGGACCCGTGGGGGATGTAGATGTGGAGATGTCGGCGCTGCTCGCGCGGTTTAACATTCCGAGCGAGCCATTCGGCGCGGCGACGCTCGCCGAACTTCCGCGCGAAGGTGCGGATTGGGTCGTGCCGCAGTGCGAGATTGACACCAGACGGGATTTACGCCACCACCGCGCGTGTTCTATCGACCCACCAGGGTGTACGGATGTTGATGATGCGTTGAGCGTGTACGCGAATGGCGACTCGCTCCAAGTCGCCGTGCACATCGCCGACGTCTCGTACTTTGTCCGCGAAGGTTCTCTGCTGGATTACGAGGCCCGCGCGCGCGGTACGACGGTCTATTTGGTCGACCGACGACTCGATATGCTTCCAGGGCTACTCAGTGAAAACCTCGCGTCGTTACTCGAAGGACGAGATCGATTAGCGATGAGTTGCGTGTGGACGCTCGACGAGCGGTTAAACGTCGTCGACGTATGGTTTGGACGTTCCGTCATCCACTCGCGGCATCAAATGACGTATTACCAAGCGCAGGCAATCTATGATGACGCGCCAACGCCACCCGGGGTGGTTGCATTCGATGACACAGAGACCAAGGCGGTGCGCGAGGACTTGAAGACGCTCGTGGCGTTTGCAAACTGCGTCAACGCCGTTCGCGTGTCCCGCGGCGCGGTCGAGCTCGAAAGCGCCGAGTTGCGTTTCGAGACCGATGCGCAGACAAAGTCGCCCACGGAGGTCATACACAAACAAGAAGTACCGATGATGCGAGTGGTGGCGGAGCTGATGATTCTGGCGAACAGCGCGGCGGCGAAAGCGACGCACGGAGCGTTTCCGGGGTGCGCTTTTTTACGTCGGCACGCGCCGCCGCGTGCGGATGGATTTGAAGAACTGACACGACTCGCCGCCGCGCAAGGCGTGAGTTTAGACTGCTCGAGTGGAGAAACACTCAACGCAAGCCTGGCGCGCGTGGCGGCGACGTCCGATGCGGATGTCACGACGTTGTTTAAAGGCTTGGCGACGCGCGCGATGTCAGAGGCGCAATACGTGAGCTCTGGGTCGATTTCCCCCGAAGCTGGCTTTGGGCATTACGGTTTAGCGCTCACGTACTACACGCATTTTACATCACCTATTCGACGGTATGCGGACATTATAGTTCATCGGCAGCTCATCGCCGCGGTGGAGGCTCGCGCAAATGCGAGCGGGCACGCCGCGCTCGAGCCTGTGGCGACGCATTTGAACGAGCGCAATCGCGCTTCCAAACACGCGCAGAGTCGATGTGGGGAAATTTACTTGTTGTGGCTGTTACGTGAAAAACCTATGATTGAGCCTGCGATCGTGCACGAGGTCCGCGACGATGGCGTCGTGGTGTTTTTGCCGTCATTTCACATCAAGGCGCCGGTGCGATTGACTGACGCAAACGGCTGCGCCATCAAAGAGTTGCGTGAGAGCGAGTTCGACGAACTCCCAAGTCCAGACGGCACCGCAACCTGGGTTCAAGCCAAGCCATGCGTTGGCGTTGAAGGCACAACTGCAGTGCGGCGCACGAATGCGAAAGGTATCGACGTTTTGGATATCATCCGCGTCGGCAGAGACGTCGAGCGCTCGTACTCGATTTTGCAAAAAGTATGGGTGGAGCTCAGTTGTAGGCACTCACGCACGTACGGTCCGAAGCTTGAGCTTCGCATTTTAGATGTCGCACATCACACTGGAGCGCGTGAAGCCGTCGCGCAGCGCTCGGCGGTGCAAGCGTCGTCGAGCGCGCCGCCGGCGCCGGCGAGCTTGTCGAGCGTCATGCGACACGTCGTCGAATCCCAATCTGTATCCAAAAGCGACAACGATGCCTTCAAGAGCGGCGTCCGAGATAGAACACGCACAATGCACACACATACAAAACGTTCGCGTCGCAACGCGTCGATTTCGGTCACCGAGACGCTCTCGCGACTGAACCTGGACGACGCGTCTGACGATTGGTCGTCTTCGTCTGACGAGCGCGTCGTCGTCGCGGATGACGATGACGAATTATGGATCCCCCGCAAAGCCCGCGCGCGCTCACACTCGCAGAGCACCACGCATTCGACGATTCAATACATCGCTCGTCGCAAAGCTGCCGATGCGTGGGCACGTTTGGTCGCCACGCGACCATACGGCGCCGACGGCCGGGCTCGATTTGAGCGGCGACTCGCGCGCGCCGAACGCCTCCAAGCCGCCGCGACCGCCGCTACAACGTCAGCCTAGACATCCCTAGACACTCAGCGCGAAACCTATAGCCTAGTCGCGCGAAACATGGATAGATAGAATAGCACACACGCATATACACGCGCACGCATTCGCCGCGCACGCGCGCTCGACCACGCGCTGCATACCCTCGCCGCGCCACACCTCACACTTCGCCGCTCGGTCGCCGCACCGCGCAACCACCGCGCGTCGCGATGCCGCCCAAACGCAGCGCGCACGTCTTCACATCCGACGACGCCCCCGACACCGCCACCGCGTCGGCGTACAACATATACTATTGCAAGTTTTGTGGAGACCATTGTTTGACCACTCAAGCCTCGCTCGCGTCGTCGCCTCGCCGACGCACAGATAACGCCCACGTCATCGACACCGCCAAGCACGTGACGAAAATGAAACTCTCGCTCGCGGCCAAGCCCGTGGCGGTGAAGCGCGAGAATGGCGAGGTGGAGGTGCAGTATAGATACGCGTGCGGCGCCGTCCCGGTGGGCTACGCGACGTCGCCCGACGGCTCCGGGTTGCTCTACATTTTCGACGGCGCATTGAGCGCGTTCGATTACGAGAAGGACCATGCGGTGAAAGACGATGGATCAGGCGTGCGCCCACCGCCGCCGTGCGTGATCGCGGTCGCGGGCGGGGCGACGCAAATTGATATCGAAGTGGACCGGGACGTGAAGGGTGGCCGAGGCGTGACCAAGATATCGGCGAGCGCAATTAAAATCGTCGTCAAGTCGCCGTTGACAAAGTGCGACGCCGAGTTGTTGGAGTTTTTAGCGGGTTGTTTAGATTTGAAGTTGACGCAAATGTCTTTGTTGAAGGGGCGGACGCAGACGACGAGAACGTTGCTCGCCAAGGGGAAGTCGCCGGCGGAGTGTTACGAGGCGCTCACAAAGTCATTGGAGGTTGAAAACGCGCGCGTCGCCAAGCTCGCGAATTTAGGCCAGCACACGTGATGCACGCGAACTAATTGTTACCACATACCTAGGACCTCGCGCACACGTAGCCGTGTTAGCGCGCGAGGGATTGACATTTAAGCGACGCTGTAACATATACATCCATCTTTTGACGAGCTCCGAGCTCCCACGCCACTTCGCGGCGCGTGATATCCGTGCGCACCGCTCGCACGCGACGCACGCGCATAACGCACGTTTCGTCACCGTTGTGCGCCCTCTTCGAGGCGCGTTCGCGCACGAGCGCGCGGGCGTGGGGGTGAATTAATTCAAATTTGCGCGAGACAGCCTGCGCATGGCGAACGTCATCACGCGCGCCTTGCGCGGCGTCAACGCTGATGTCATCGACCCCGTCGCGTTGAGTGATGACGATGATGCCGATGCGCCTGGGTCGCCGTATTCCATTCCGGATTGGGGATCACCCGCGCGTGAGGAGCCATCGAGCGCGTACATTGCGCGCGCGAGAGGATTCGCCGAACGACTCGCCCGCGTAGCTTTAGATGACAGCGACGGCGACGACGGCGATGGGGTCGGTAATCGACGGCGTGAGAAAGATACTTCTAAGCTGACGTCGTCGTCGACGGGACGTCGACGGGGCGCCGCTGATGTATCACGAGCGATGTTTCAAGAGGAGGAGCCGTCGGCGATGGCTCGGCTGCTCGCTCGGGATGATTTTAAAGCGACTGCGGGTGCGTCGAGCGCTTTCGCACGCGCACGGGACAAGGATGACGAGCGCATAGCGAATGCAACGCCTAAATCGTCGCGCTTGCGAGAACATATTGAGATTTTGGAGGAAAATTTGGCGCATGAGCGCAAGCGGAGCGCGTCGACGATGACCAAGTACGAAGAGCTTGGAGCGCATGCGACGGTAGTTTTACGGCAGCGTGATGAGGCGCGCGCGGCGTTAGAGGCGTCGACGACGCGAGAACGCGCGGCGACAGCGCGCGTAGATGAGCTCGTAAAGCGTTTGGATGAAGAACGCGCGATGAGTGAGCAGAGATTGGATGACGTTCGGCAGTCGACGTCGGCGTGGAGGGACGCGCAGCTCGTGGAAGTGAATGCGATGAAAGCAGCCGCGGAATCGATGATGCGCGATGCAAAAGAAGCAGCAGACCGCGTTGAAGAACGCATCGCGTCGCGAGTGTCGCAGTACGAGCGACGATTGAATGAAGCTGAGCGCGACGCAGCGAAACGCGCGAGAGAATCCATTAGCCGCTTTGGCGCGCGCGCGTCGACGACTGAAGTGCAAGCTGCACGTGAAATCAGCGCCCTCACCAAGCGTGTCAATGAATTAGACAGCGAGCTCAGTACCGAGCGCCGCGAGCGATTAGCGGCACAGCACGCGGCGGCGACTGCGACGCGTGATTTGGAGGAGACGCGCAGGCAATTTGAATCCTTTCGAGCTGAACTCGCGAGCGCTCGCGACATCGTTCACGCCCGAGACGAAGCTCTAGACGCCGCTCGACGCGACGTGCGCGAGGCACGCGCGGCGACAGATGAGTGCAACGTGCGCATCAAGCGTTTGGATGACGATAAGCGCGATTTACAGCTCAAAGTATCGTCATTAGAAGAGGTGCTCGGAGATGTCGGCGGATACAAGAAGAATGTCATGACGCTTCGCGTGCGCATCGCCCACTTAACGTCTGAAATTCATCACGCCAAAGAAATTCACGCCGAAATCAAGCGTGAGTTCGAGAACGAAATATCTACACTCAAAACGGAGAGCGTGCAATGTGTGAAAGATGCGGTGGAACACACGAGGGCGCATTACGAGTCGCGGCTGCGGGACGCGAGCGAACATCGCGTGGCGTCGCTCGAGGGCACAATTGCAACGCTCAAGAGCGATATAGAAGATTTGAAATGCGAACACGCGCGTACTATTGAAAGTGCGGTGGCCAATGAGCGCGCATCCATCGCGGCGGCGTCTGAAGCATCAATTCGTGCGTCGACGCAACGTACGATTGCGGCGGAGAAAGCCAAGGCGTTGGCGGAGCTCGCTCGGCGCGAAGCCGAAGAGCGCCTCGCGTCGAGCATCGAAGACCGCGACGCCATGGAACGCGTGCTCATCTCATCGAACGAACACATCGCCGCTGTCAAGGCTGAAGTTGCGAATGAAGCAAAGAAGAGAGAGCTGTTGATGAGCGAGCTCAAAGAGGCGCGCGCGAATGTGCGGGATTTAACAAAGCTTTTGGACGCGCAAAGCAAAGCTTCGTCGAGTGAAGACGACGACGAGGACGACAAGAATGCCATGGAGCGCATGCGCGACGATGCGTCGGCGATTAAATCTGCCCTAGAGTCTGCCAAGCGCGATCTCGCGGACGCTAAAGCAGAGACAGTGGCGGCGGTGAAGCGCGCCGAGGACAATGCTCGTCTGGAAATCGACGCCCTCCGTCGCGGTTTAGAAATGGCGACAGAAAAACACGCGAGCGATAGCGAAGCGCGCATCGCGAGTCTCGAGCGAGAACTCTCCGATGCCCTTGAAGCAAAGCACGAGCTGCGCGATCAACTCGAGCGATACGAAGTTTTGACGGCGTTACAAGACGACGCAATGTCGGCGTCAAAATCGCAAGTGAAATCCTTGAGCGCGCGTCTGCGGTCACTCGAAACGAGTGTATCCGGATCGCCCATGCCGTCGTCACCATCCGGCGGTGGTCCTCCGCCGTCACCGAGCACGGGTGCTCGAAGCTTTTTCTTGACGCCACAGAGCGCGATATCATCGCCGGTGCGACGTCCATTGCCGACGCCGATGACGTTGCCGGCGTCTCCGCGGTCGCCAGCGCGTTCGTCTCGCTCGTCGTATTCCCCAATCAAGCCGAAGAGTCCGTTATTTAAAGATTTAGAATAGTAGCATCATGCAGTGTAAGTGAATGGCATTCGCATTCGTGTATTTCAAAGAGAAGTGTGTCTAAAAGCAGGGAGGTGTGTGCGATACAAGCTAACATATTTACGTCTCCATGGCGTCGTCGGTGGATTGTCGCGCAGCCTTTTCCGCGGCTTCGCGCGCCTCAGCTTCCTTCTTCCCGAGCCCACCGCAGTGCGCGTCGACGTCGGGAACGGGCTCGGAAGGATAATATCCGTAGTGAAGCTCGCCGACGTCGTCGCCGGTGACCTTGGTCCATCCCTTTTCAGAGACGTGATAGACGCTCACCGTACCGCCAGAGAACGCGTCTCGAAACGTCGCGTGGTAAATCGCGCGACGACCAAGCTCGCACGCATCTTTCACGGACAAATCCCACTTGTACCCCTGATCTAAAACGCCATAGGCGAATAACGAACCAGAGCCGACGCTAAATCGTTGGCCCTTCAAGCGCGTTCCTTCGCTGTCGACGTAGTACAATCCGGGACCATTTAAATCCCACCCGGCGATCATTGTCCCCATGGATAACCCTTTCCCTTTGTAACTGTACAACGTATTCGCCAACATTTTAGACGCTGCACCAACAGTAATCCTCTTACCCGTTTCCAACTCGTGTAAACGGCATTGAATCCCCAAATTCCGTTGCCAAAACTGACAATCCGCGGCGCCTCCAGCCATCGTGCCGAGCAAGAATGGATTTATCTCAATCACCTTTTTCACCGTCTGCGACGAAATATATGGCCCTTGCGACGCGCGCGAATCCACAGCGATCACAATACCGTGTTCGAAAATAAACCCAAGCGTCGTCGTCCCGTGATTCGGCTTGACGTAATTGATGACTTCGCGTTGGAACTCGTCAAACTGTCGGTTGAAAACGAAACGCAATCGTCAATACTCACGAAAATACCCGTGCGTGCACGTCCAAAACGCCGTCGCATACACGTGCGTGCACGCACAATGTGCGCTGTCGTGTGATCTGCGGCGTGATCATGCGCGCGCGTGCGCGAGACGCGCGCGTTGACCTAAACCGACGCGCGTTCGCGGTCCCGGTCCGTCGACGCGCGCGAGTCAACGCATTCGCATCACATCACGCATCGATCGGCGCGATTTGCGCGCACACGTACGTTCTCAACACCAGGCACCGCAAAATTAGCCGCATTCACGGACGTGTGCAACCCTCGCACGCTGTGTACGACGTCAAAAACACATCACACGCGGTCAGTCTCAAGGAGATCTGCAGATCACTGTCGCGCGACGTACGTGTCATTCAACGCGCGGTTGGCGTGGCCATCGTGCGCGGGCGAGTTTAGAAAATCTAAGTTTATGTTTATGCTCATCGCGGGCGGGCGAGTGGGCGCGCGCGCGGGTGTGGTGGGGCGTTGTGCGGATCGCCGCGCGAGGGCTCTCGCGGCGGTGGTTAAGCGCGCGAGACACGTAATAGTTTGTAGTGCGCTTGAACGTCTATTGCGCTCATTCGCGCGCGTGATTACAACAATGACAAAGATGTGGGCTAGGTGCTATAGGTATTTGACCATGTACGTGTCTTCGAGTTCGTAGCCGAGCTTGCGATAGTAGTGCCGCGTGCCGACGCCGGAAATGACAGCGAGCTTGGTCGAGCCGTGTTCTTCGCGCGCAATGCGTTCGGCTTCGCGCATGAGTAAGGTGCCATAGCCTCGGTGTTGAAAGCGACCTTTGTCACGGGAGTGTACGGCGACGGCGGTACCGTATACGTGGAGCTCGCGTACCATGGAACATTTGCCTTTGAGCGCCGGGGACGTCTTAGCGGCGGTGCGCCCGCATTTACGTAATCGAAGCAAGCCAACTAAGATGTCTTGTCTAGGATCTTCATACGATAGAAATGTTTCCCAGCCACCATTAGCGACGTAGTCGCGCCGCACGAGCTCGACGTGCGTCGGTGCGACGCGGTTGTGAATGTCTTGTAAGCCGACTTCGCGCGTGCGCACGTCTCGACATCGCAAGCCTAAATCCGCCATACGAGCCATTGCGAGCTCGCGCAAGTTTCCTTTTTCTACACCCGCAGTAACGAGAGGCATTGGGATATCGCGTTGTACGCGATAAACGCGCACCCAAGGCGGAACGAGCGCCATGACACGCGCGACTAAATCCACCAAACGTTCTGGGTGGTAATTTCTATACTTTCCCGTGCGCCACAACTCGTACAACCCCGTGCCACGAATCACAAGCGTCGGGTACAACTTTAACCCATCTGTACGAAAATCTGGACTTTCAAAAAACTCACGAAAAGACTCCAAATCGCGCTCCATGCCCACGTTTGGTAAATCTGGCATCATGTGCGCGATGACTTTAAACCCGGCATCCTTGGCGAGTTCAAAACATTTCTGCACCGCCGCAACGGTGTGCCCTCGATTGGTGTCCCGCGCCACGTCTTCATATATACTCTGCAAACCAATCTCCAATCGCGTGCACCCGTAGGACAACATCTGACGTAAATGCGGCGACTGACAATAATCCGGCCGCGTCTCGATGGTCAACCCCACGCACTTTGTCCGACTCTGCTCTGACGCCTTCACCGCCTCCGTCACGCTCGACGAACTCGCCCCACTCAATGAATCGTGCAAATTACGAATGAAATAATCTCTATACTCCACCGGAAGCGACATGAACGTGCCACCCATGAGAACAAATTCTACTTTATCGACGGCGTGTCCCAGCCGTCGCAACTGGTCCACGCGTCCGCGGCTCTGCGCGTACGGATCATACCTCGCCCGAATCGCTCGCATCGACGTCGGCTCATACCCAGTATACGATTGCGTGCTGTACTCGAAATCACTATCCGGCCCACCAGGGCAATACACGCAGACGTTCCCAGTCGTCGCGATGTGCGGGCACCGATGTGGTTTGCTCATCACGGCCACCACCGCCACTCCGCTCGCCGTCCGCACCGGTTTCGCGCGCAATTTCGGCAACAACCCGTCACGATGCTCCACCGGCACCGCTGCGATGAGTTCCGTGAGTTTCGGCGCCTTGCTCAGCTTGTACTTGCGCGCCGCCGCGTTTTTAATGGCATTCAAGTTGAGAAAACCATCGTCGGATTCGCCCCCCTGGTTGCGCGTGATGAGCTGCGCGACGACGTCCGCGATGGCAAGCACGCGCCGTTCGCTCTCACTGCGATTCCCCACGCTCGCGTCGGTCTTCGGCGGCATCACCACACGTCACGCGCGACAATCTGCGGTGGTCACACAAAAAGTGAAACCCATCTGGACGTCACAATCCGCCGCCGCGTTCGCGTCGTCGCCGCCGCGCGCGCGCGCCGCCGCTCGCAACATGTCACAAATCTACACCTTGGAGCCGCCCACGGAGGGTAAGGTGGTGATCACCACCACGCACGGCGACATTGATGTCGAACTCTTCGCGCGCGAGGCACCGCTGGCGTGTCGCAACTTTATACAGCTCGCGCTCGAGGGCGCCTACGACGAGTGCGCGTTCACGCGCGTCGTGCGCGACTTTATGATACAAACGGGCGACCCGACGAACACGGGGCGCGGGGGGGAATCGGTGCATCCGTCGGGGGTGTTTAAGGATGAATTTCATTCGCGGTTAAAGTTTAACGCGCGCGGACGCGTAGCCATGGCAAACGCCGGGCGAAAAGACACGAATGGGTCACAGTTTTTCATCACACTCGCGCCGTGCGCGTGGTTGGATAAGAAACACACGATATTTGGCAAGTGTGGGAGTTCGTCGTTTTATAATGCGATGGAAATTGGCAAGGTTGAGGTGGACGGGGACGCTCCGGTGGCGCCGGCGCCGAGAGTGCTCAAGGTGGAGGTGATACATAATCCATTCGATGATATCGTACCGCGACGACGGCGGGGTGATGTCGATGATGATGCGAATGGTGCAGATGTGGAGGATTTTCGCAAGACGAGAAAGGCGCCGAAGAAGAAGTTGAATTTATTGTCGTTTGGCGAGGAGGCGGCGGAGGATGAAGAGACGCTCGAACGCGTGGCGCCGGGATTGAAGATAAAGTCATCGCATGACGTTGGTGGGGATGATACGTTGGTGAGTGCGAGCGCGGAAGAAACGAGAGAGGTGATGAAGCGCACGGAGCGCGATAGGGCGCTGGCGAAAGAGCGGAAAGATCGCGTGCGGGAGCGGTTACGGGACATGGGCGAAGACGACGCGAGCGGGGATGACGAGAGAGCGCTCGAGACGAGCGGTCAACGCGCCGCTAAGGGATGGGATGACGACGATGAGGACGGTCACGATGTAGGTGATAAACGTCAGCGCAGCGACGGTGCAGATGCCACAGGATTTGAAGAGCGAATGCGCGCGAAGATGGTTGCGAAACGTCGCGAGCTCGGCGACGTCGAGGGCGGATTAAAAGACATCGAGCGCGACATCAAAGCCCAAGCCGACGCCTTGGAAGAGAAGAAAGACAAGCACGCGTTGAAGGAAAAGCGCCGCGCCGAGAAAGCCGCGCGTGATAATGAACGTCGCGCGCGAGAGGCGAACAAGTTGAAAAAGCTTGGATTGGGCAAAAAAGCCCTCTCGAGCGAGGATGCCGCGTTGTTAAACGACGCCGAAGTCAAGCGCATTGAAACCAAAGCGCGTAAGTCTCGAGTCGTCGATCGCGAGCGAGAAACGCTCGCGCGGCTCGCTGCATTTAACAGCAAACACGCATCCGTGCTCAAGTCAAAGCACGCGTCAGCTGATGCCACGCCGGCGCGAGAGGCGCCAGAAATTAACGAACGCGCCGGCATGGTTGGCGTCTCCCGTTTCGTCCCGCAAGGTTTATACTACATGGATGACGAAAACGCCGAAAACGACGACGACGACAGCGACTGGCGCACGCACAAACTCGCCTTCGTTGAAACCAAACGCGACATGCAGTACTCGGCGAGCGTCGATGACTATGAAGTCGTCGATCCGCTTTTAGAAAAAGGTAAAGGCAAATTTGCAAAGAAACGCTCGTAGCCAAACGCGCGATGAGACGTTCAATCAATCATTTCTCACGCACATCGCCCGTGTGCTAGCTTACTAGAATATTAATGACGATGAGGGCAAAAAAATACAACGCTAGAGGCGCGCTTCCACCGCGCGGTCACGGAAGATGTCATAAATAAGCGCTCGACTCCTGTCCCAAAGTAGTAATCCATCAGTCTCGTCTGTGGAACCGCACAACGTTCCACGCCGCCGGGCGTCGATCATGACGCACACCGACGAGTTCGACCTCGATCTCGACGTCGACGTCGTCGTGTACGGCACTGGGTTGTGTCAATCAATCATCGCCGCGGCGTGCGCGCGTCGAGGTCGAGCGACAGCGCACTTTGACGCTGAAGTGAGCTACGGCGCACACTTTGGGAGCTTGCGCGCGAGCACGGACGTCTCGCGCGCGTTCGATGCGCCGGAACACAGCGCACATCCCGTGCGTGTGTTTGGATCGGGGGTTGATGCGTCGACGGGGTGTCTGACGCCGAGCGGGCGGGAGGCGATGGGAAGCGGCAGTTTGAGCGGCGACGGTTCGAGCTGCGTGCGCGGGTACTCCATCGACATTAACGCTCCGAGAGTCGTGCTCGGTGCGGATGAATTTGTTGAATGCATCGTTGATTCGACCGCGCACAAGTATATGGAGTTTAAAGCTATTGAAAAGACGTATGTTGTTCGGGACGGCGTCGCGGAGCCGATGGCGAGTAATCGAAGCGACGTCTTCAAGGATACAACGCTCTCTGGCGCCGAAAAGCGCGCATTGATGCGTTTCTTGAAGCTTGTGCATGTGGAAGCGATGAAGGATGCGGCAAAGCGTCGCCGAAGCGGGAGAAATGGTGAGGAGACGAATGTGGCGGTTGGCGCGCCCGGGAGCGAGTGGGGATTAGACGGCGCGTCTTCAGCGGCGCGCGATGCCCTTAATGAGAGCGACGGGTTGAATATTGACCCAGATGAAACCATGGATGCGTTCTTAACTCGTCATGGACTTAGCGAGAAACTTCGTACCGGCGTGACGTACGCTCTTGCGCTACAAACGCGCGTCGATTGTGACGCTGCGAGCGCGATTGAAGACTTGAAAGTTTACATTTTAAGTGTCGCCAAGTATGGACCACAAACCGGCGCGTGCTTGATTCCAGTCTACGGCGCTGCAGACATCCCACAGGCGTTCTGTCGCGTCGCCGCAGTGGAAGGTGCGACGTATGTTTTGAGACAAGCTTTACGAAACTGCGACGAACACGCCGAACGAGCGACGAGTGTCGTCTCAGCCGGCGGACAAGACATTCCAGCCAAATTTATATTCATGCCCGCGCCTTCGCGCGCGAATGGCGCGATTTCCGTCCACGCCGTGTGTGTGCTTGATGCGTCACTGACGCCAGAGTTCAGTCAACTTCTCGTGGTGTTCCCACCCGGGAGCGTGCGCAAAGACGCGCGCGTCGCCGTTCGAGCGCTCCAAATAGGCGCGCACACTGGATGTTGTCCAAACGGCAGGTTTATCTTGTACATTTCGCACGTCATCGACGCCGCCGATGATCAAAGTGATCCATACCGTGACGTGCGAGCGGTATTGCGTGCGTTAGTAAGACACAGTGACAACGAAGACGATGACAAAGACGTCCCGAGTGCCTTTGGCCCCGACGCGACCAAGCCGACAGCGATTTGGGGAATGATGTACACGCAACCGTGCGGGTCCATGGCTGACGCAAACGCGTTGAAGGCGCCGGGGAATGTGTCGTACTGCGTTGATTATCCCGATGCGTCAGCGACGTATAGAGGTGCGATGCGTGCAGCGCAAGAGGCATATGGAAAACTCTTTGATGACGACATGTTTCCAATTGACGCGCGAGGAAACGACGACGACGACGATGACGACGACGACGACGGAGCAACAATGCAGTAGTTTTAGGCAATATAGAAAAGAATGTGTTATAGCAAGAAGAAATCTAAATCATCAATACACCGGTGTCGATGGAATGCCCACCGATCCGTACGAATTACTTATAATTTGCTGCGCATAATTTGAGGACTGAGACACAGAGAGACAAGCACGGCGTTTTAGTTTTGCTTGTTTCTGCTCTTAATCTTCGGGTTCTTCGCGATACGAATGGACAGCGGCGTGACTTCCACGAGTTCATCTTGCGAAATGTATTCGACGCAGTCATCCAAGGATAATTCCTTGGATTCGTTCAACACGACGGTCGCGTCCTTGTTGGAACGAACATTCGTCGCCGCCTTCTTTTTGCACACGTTGACCTTCAAGTCACCAGAACGCTGGTGAATACCGATAACTTGGCCTTCGTACACGTTAGCGCCAGGCTTGACGATCAAAATACCGCGATCTTGCGCGGACATGCACGCATAGGAGGTGACGGCACCGGTTTCGTGCGCGATGAGAGAACCGTTTTCGCGCATGGAGATGTCCCCAGCCCAGTCGCCATAGTCGTCAAAGTTGGTGTTCAGCACCGCGGTACCGCGCGTGGCGGTCAAGATGGCGTTACGCAAGCCGAGCAAACCACGAGTCGGGATCTTGTACTTCATGCGGGTCATGCCCTTGTCGTCCGTTACGAGGTCAAGCATTTGACCCTTACGTGTGGATAACAAGTCGACGCAAGAACCAGTGTATTCCTCCGGGACTTCAACGTACGCTTCTTCATACGGCTCAACCTTGTGGCCGTTGGCGTCTTGCTTGGTGATAACTTCCGGCGGGCCAATGGTAAATTCATAGCCTTCACGACGCATGGTTTCGATCAAAATCGTAATGTGCAACGCACCACGACCGCACAAGATGAAAGAATCAGCAGTGTCGCCGGGTTCAACCTTCAATGCCAAGTTGCGTTCAAGCTCTTGGTCGAGACGCGCCTTCAAGTTACGAGAAGTGACGTACTTGCCTTCTTGGCCAGCGAACGGAAACGTGTTCACCGACATAGCCATACGCACGGTCGGTTCTTCGACGGTAATAGTCGGCAAAGGCGCCGCACCTTCAGCCATGATGGTTTCACCAATCATAACGTCGTCGAGACCGGCAATGGCGCAAATGTCACCAGCGCCGACAGAGTCGATGGCGTTACGCACGAAGTTGTTGTAAATGAACACTTCGTTAATCTTGCCGTTACGAGAAGGTTCGCCCGGGACGCCAATCTTAATCTGTTGAGACTTCGAGACGGTACCGGCGCGCACGCGGCCGAGCGCAATGCGACCCTTAAAGTCGTCATAATCCAGGTTGGTGATCAACATTTGAAGCGGAGCGTTGACGTCAGCCATCGGGGCATTGACTTCGTTGCAGATGGCTTCAAACAACGGTTCGAGAGAATCCGACATTTGATCCGGTTCCATGCCCGCGATACCTTGGAAACCAGAGGCGTACACGACGGGGAACTCGCATTGCTCATCCGTGGCGCCCAGCGAGCAAAACAAATCAAACGTCATGTCGACGACGTAATCCGGTCGAGCACCTTCGCGATCAATCTTGTTCACGACGACAACAACCTTTAAGCCAAGTTCCAACGCCTTCTTCAACACGAAACGCGTTTGCGGCATAGGACCTTCGACAGAGTCCACGAGCAACAAAACGCCATCCACCATGTTCAACACGCGTTCAACCTCGCCCCCAAAATCGGCGTGACCAGGAGTGTCGATAATGTTAATCTTCTTATCCTTGTACGTCACCGCAGTATTTTTGGACAAAATAGTAATCCCGCGCTCGCGCTCGAGATCGTTAGAGTCCATGATGCGCTCTTCAACCTTTTCGTTTTCGCGAAACACCTTGCTTTGCGCCAACATGGAATCCACGAGCGTGGTCTTCCCGTGGTCGACGTGCGCGATGATGGCGATGTTACGGATCTCATCTCTCGGTACAGCCTTGGAAGAGATTTCAGCTGTGTGTGTTAGCGCGCAATTTCATCGTCAATCTCGCGGTCAAAGGCATCGCACGCGGGCGTCCCGCGCCACGCTCGCCCTTTCTGAGGATAAGGCGGCGGCGGAGCACTTTATCGCGACATGAGGGGTCCTCGCCGCGCGTCGCGCGCGATTCACCCGAGTTCACGCGCGCGAATCGATGGTAAAAAATCCAAATATGCATCGCGCGTCGCGTTCGCGCGCTCGAGCATCGTGACGTACGTTCAGCGACGGCTTTCGTGCGCGTGGTGGTGCGAGCCGCCGCGACCTGGCGAGTCTTGGCGCTCTTGTGCGCGCTTTGCGTGCGCGCGAACGTCGCCGCGGGGGCGGTGCGAGCGTGTGCGCTCATTGTTGTGATGCGGTGCGTGTGTGTGTGCGGGTGCGGGGTGCGTGGCTCTTGAGCGCGGAGGCACAGAGTGCGGTTTTGGGCGTGACGTCAGTCGATGACAACTTTTGACCTGTGAAAAAATGGGCCGACGAGGGTGCGTGTTTGTCCTAATCTTTGCCGCGAAAGACGCGAAATGGCGTTCGAAATGGAACGAGTTAAATCAACACAGAGCTAAATATTTCATGCGCGGGTGTAAACATGCGAACGCACGGGAGCTAGAGGGTGCACTTTTGTAAATTTTCGTACGCGGGCTCGCCTTGGATGAGCCTCCACGACGCTTTATCCATTCCATTCGCGCCCGGGAATAGGCGTTCGTGCGGTACTGGGGCGACGCCGAAAGACTGCCATAATGATACCACAGATTGTTCAAATTTCCTCGCGGATTTGATGGCGAATGATTCACCTTTGAGCGTGAATGGTTCGACGCGAATGGTAAACATGCCGTGCCGGTTACCGTAGACTACGTCGGTCAAATACCTATCGCCTACGAAAATTAATTTCTTGGCGCTGTCACACCCCGGGAAGTGAGCGACGACATCATCGACATCCCCAGCAGGCTTCTTCGTGGCGTGACGGATAAAGGCGATACCTAAAGCCTTTTCTAGCGCGTCGGCTTCGACGCCGTCTGGGTCGTACTGCGTTAAACCCGCCGAGTTACTATACACCCCAACGTTCGACGCCCCAAACGTGGCTTTACATCGCTCCAAGCTCTCGCATACGCGCTCGTGTACTTCTAGGGCGTACGGCGCGGTAAGGGTGTTGTCCTTGTCGAACACGACGCCCTCAAACCCGAGCGAACGCAAGTGCGCCCAATCCACTCGAGAAATATCTTTACACGCCACTTGCGGCATCGCCAGCGCGCGATCGCCCACGGCGGACTTGAAAAACAACGCTATCCCCGCGGCGTTTAAGCTCTGTCCGAGCTTACCGTAGAGTGACGGTGCGTGGGCGTGGACTTCAGACGGTGTGGCTGACGTCCCAGCGTCAGCGTCGGCGCGAGCTGTTGCGCGTGAATGCATCGCGCGCGTGCGCCTGCGTGCGTGCGTGGAATGAGTGACTACTGGCGAGGACAGTGCGTTCGTGCACACGCGCGCGAGTGATGGGGTTGGCATCGACGGGCGCGTTCTGAGGTCTACAGTGTCGCACGAGCGAGAAGACAGCTGCCTCGCGTGGCATTGATTTAGTTCTTTCTCACTCGCTTTGTTTTGTCTTTCAGTGCGTGCTAAAGTGGTACTATTACAATGGAGAGAGCGCGCCCGTGGCCTGTACTCGACCAAGTCGACGTAATTCTTGCATCAAATCATCCTGGGACATAAATTCCAACGCGTGCAAATCGTTTGCGTACGTAGACACTTCAAAGTTGAGCGCCACCGCGCCTTGCTTTTGAGGCGAACTCACCGTATGCGTGAGTTCAGCGGCGTGCATTTCGCACCAGAGCATCATACGGTCGTACGCTTTGGCGGCTTCTTCTTCGTGGTCGAAACATCCGAGTGATGTGGGCTGCGTCGACAAAGAAACGTCGTGTGAGTGCGCGGTCGTCGATGGAAATCTCGCGTACGTGTGCGCGAGCGAGAGAGACAGAGAGGCGATGTCGTCATCATCGTTGTCATCGTACCTTGCCATTTCTTCTGAACTGTGCCTCCCAGCGACCTGTGGGGAACGTTTGATGCACCCCGCGATACTGGAGACGAAATTCGCGTCAGTTGTACGAATGCGCGCGCGAGTAAACAACAGTATTCACAAACGTTCGTTCGTTGCGCACAGAAAGATAAAACCATCATGACGTACCTTACTCGTATATGTACGCCCGTTCGATACCCCTTTCTGCCGCGCCACCTTGTGTACGCTCTGTCGAATATCGAGTTTCGCCGGCGAAGGCGACGCCGCGCCTCTCGCCGAAGCGTTCAAACCCAAAACTAAACCTCCTCTCATCGATGAACCCGACACACAAGACGTCCGTATGGCGTGTACTAATTCATTTTCATCCCACGATCGGACGCGCACGGTATTTTCGCCCTCTGGCGGTGCTCGTCGTTCGCCAATCTACGCGCACGTTTCGGGACGCCATCCGTCAGTCGCTTTACATTCCGCGTGCATTCGCGAGCTCACGCATCGCTTCTCGCGCGCCATCGCGTCGTTCGCGCGCACGGACGCACTCTAAGCATATTACACCGCCTCGTCATCGGCGCAGACGCCGCCGCGGTGCGCACACCGCGTTGAGTCCGCGCGTTTTCATCCTGTCCCGGTGGTTCCCCTCCCGCGCCGCGCCGCGCCACCATGTTGCGACGACCACGCGCGTCGCCGCTCGTGTGACTCGGCGGTAGGGGCTGGAGTAGTACGCACGCACGCGATCGGCTGCGCGTGCGTTCGAACGGTCGAAAGGTTGCGCGACGCGCGCGCGTGCGAGTGAAGCGCGCGAACGCTCGAGTGTCTTTTTGTGTCCCCAGAAAAGCGCACGCGTCGCGCGCGCGTTTGACTGTTCATTTTGAATTCCACCCGGCAACGCTCGCGTTTTCGTCGCGAGCGCGACGCATGCGTATTTATTAGCGCACACGTCCCTTCGTTAACGTCTATGTCTATGTCTATGTCGACGTCACACAAAGTGACACATGTGTTTCGCTTCGCCGGGTGAGAGGTCAAACGGCACGAGCACGCTCACCACCACGCCGTTGCCGTCGCCGTCGCCGTCATCCATCGACCGCACGTGATGCCACCAAAACGGCGGCGTATACAACACATCCCCGGGCTCCAACGTCACCACCATCGCGTGCGCGTCGGCAAAATCGGGAAACTTTTCGCGCTGTCTCGCGTCCCCGCTCGCGTACGCGTCGTAATCCACCCTCGACACCTCGGGACGATCGCGCCGTGGGTACAACTTGCGAAAGTCATCCGGCGCAAAAAGCGTGAATGTTTTTCGCCCCACCTTCTGTGCGAGAAACCCGTGACACAAGTCATAGTGCAACGGCGTCACGTACCCGCCGCGGCCAAACCACACGCGGCTATTCGCGAGCGTCGCGTCTTCGTCGAACACGCGCGCTATGAAATCGATGCCCGCAACCTCAGCGCATCGCGCGCTCACCCGCGCTCGGCAATACATCTTCGTCGTCGACGACGACGCACCGCCAAACACCTCGCGCGCAGCGCTCGCCACCCTCATCTCGCGCACCTCGCAATCGCACTTTAAAAACAACACCGATGCCTCGCGCGCCACCAAC